>Ga0098036_1000054_pt1 | contig 61386 bp, 69 predicted proteins | sample 4_EtaG_FD_77064 | JGI IMG/M metagenome (GOLD analysis project Ga0098036, IMG submission 77064) | Marine viral communities from the Subarctic Pacific Ocean - 4_ETSP_OMZ_AT15127 metaG | ecosystem: Environmental > Aquatic > Marine > Oceanic | place: Pacific Ocean | collected 2015-01-07 | reverse complement strand
CACGGTTACCTACGAGGACAGTGACGGCACTTTAGATTTTGTTGTTGCTTCTCAAACTGATGAGAACTTTACATCTGCCGACCACACTAAACTGGACGGTATTGAAGCTAACGCTACTGCTGATCAGACGGCGGAAGAGATTCAAGACATGGTAGGGGCGATGTTAACGGGAAATACTGAGACTGGTATTACTGTTACCTACGAAGACGGAGACGGCACGATAGACTTCGTAGTTGCTTCTCAAACTGATGAGAACTTTACATCTGCCGATCACACTAAACTGGACGGTATTGAAGCTGGAGCTACCGCAGACCAAGACCTTTCAAGTTACGCCACACAATCTTATGTGGGGACTCAGATCACCAATTTAATTGATTCCAGTCCTGCGGCGCTCAACACGTTAAATGAGCTTGCCGCTGCATTGGGCGATGACGCCTCGTTCTCGACAACAGTAACTAATTCGATAGCGACTAAGCTCCCCCTCGCGGGGGGGACCATGTCTGGCAACATAGCCATGTCGATTGGCGATACTGTTGACGGACGCGATATTTCTGCTGATGGGGCTGCTCTCGATACAGCGGTTAGTAAACTCAGTGGTATAGAGGCTGGAGCTACCGCAGACCAGACGGCGGAAGAGATCCAAGACATCGTAGGCGCGATGTTAACGGGAAATACCGAGACTGGTATTACTGTTACCTACGAAGACGGAGACGGCACGATAGACTTCGTAGTCGCTTCTCAAACTGATGAGAACTTTACATCTGCCGACCACACTAAACTGGACGGTATTGAAGCTGGAGCTACCGCAGACCAGACAGCGGAAGAGATTCAAGACATTGTAGGCGCGATGTTAACGGGAAACACCGAGACTGGTATTACTGTTACCTACGAAGACGGAGACGGCACGATAGACTTCGTAGTTGCTTCTCAAACTGATGAGAACTTTACATCTGCCGACCACACTAAACTGGACGGTATCGACGCGGGGGCAGACGTAACTCTTAACGAGATATCTGCGGGGACAAATATAAGCATTGATAGCTCGGGCGTTATTGACGCGACCGATACAAACACTCAGCTTTCTGCTGAACAAGTTCAAGATTTTGTAGGCGCAATGGTAACGGGTAATACCGAGACTGGTATTACAGTTACCTACGAGGACAGTGATGGCACTTTAGATTTCGTAGTCGCTTCCCAGACTGATGAGAACTTTACATCTGCCGACCACACTAAACTAGATGGCATTGAAGCTGGAGCTACCGCAGACCAGACGGCGGAAGAGATCCAAGACATCGTAGGCGCGATGTTAACGGGTAATACCGAGACTGGCATTACTGTGGCTTACGAAGACGGGGACGGGACTATTGACTTTACTGTAGACGCCGCGCAGACAGGAATTACTTCCTTACTAGCTACTGATATCAAAATCGGGGAAGACGACCAGACAAAGATCGACTTTGAGACTGCGGATGAGATTCACTTTTACGCGGCTAACGTAGAGCAGGTGTATCTTGCAGATAATGTTTTTGGCCCTGAGTCCGACAGTGATGTAGATCTAGGAACTACAGGCGTTCGATGGAAAGACGCTTACGTTGATTCGATTACCGTTACTGGAGATATCAAAGGTGGGGTTAGTGTGTCAGAAAAAACTGCGGACTATACTTTAGTTGCTGCGGACAATGGGACCTTTATCAGCGGAACCCACGCTAACTTCGATGACCTCTCAATTACTGGGGATCTTGGAGTAGGGTTTAATGTTTCTGTAGTGAACCCTAATGCTGACCTCGATATAACTGCCTCAAATAGCATGGTGATTAATGGGACTACCGATGGCACGGTCACCCTTGCTCAAGGGTATCAACCTGCGACTATTGTTAGGATCGCGTCTAATACTTATGCAGTCTTTGGTAATTTGACATGATTATAAGACCGTCACTGTCGGGGTTATTCCAGAGAAATGTTATCCCCCCTCTTGACATAAGCGGAATGCCCACTGCTAGGCTGGCATACAGTTTAAGAAAACTCCGTGCCGCTTATACTGGGTATGCGTTAAGAGTGAGGAACTCAAGCGGCACCGAAGCTGATGTCGAGTTTTATAACGATAAAGAAGTCACTAGCGAAAGCATGACCAGTGCAGGGTCAACGCTTCGGGATTTTGCAGGGGGCGGCGACGTTACAGTCCCCAAATGGTATAATCAAAGTGGTAATACCAGCACACAAGCTGGGGGCGGCTCTTGGAGTGGTTATGCTACTGCACCAGATGCAGTTCAAACCACATCAGGTAGGCAACCCCTTCTAATGGTATCGGGGGCCAAGACTAAAAATGCTTTAAAATTTGAAACAGTGGGGGGGCATTATGCTTACGGTGATTATTTCCAAGTAAACAACTACAGACTACCCAACAGTCCTGACGATTTCACTTTAGTCTGGGCAGGGCAGATATTTAGTTTCAGTGGGGGGGCGGGTCTGCTTGTTGATTTAGATAACTTTAATGATGGGGTGGAACTGACTGGAAATACTTCAGTAGCTTATAATGTGTCTGTAGATTCTCATGACTTAGCAAGTGCTGCTAGTCAACCTACAGACACCAATATGGTTGTGATAGGATCGTATGACCGCAGTAGGGCGAGCGCCCAAGGGGGAGACGGGAATTCTCAGATACTTAGAGTCAACGGCACCGAGACTACTAAAGACACCAACGAAGATAAACACATAGGGAATCGGAATAGATTTAGAATCGGAGCGAGGAAAGACAACAAAAACCCTATAGATGGAACCTGTAGAGAAGCGTTTGTTTGGGAAAGTCAGCTTTCTGCTGCCCTGCAAGTCGCACTAGAAAAAAACATGGCCGTCTACAACGAAATTGATTTGTAATACTATGCGTTATTTAAAATTCGCAAATATTGGTGACGCCGAGCAAAGAAGTAGAGAGCTTTGGGAGGATAAATTAGGGAGGCCTAAGCTAGCAGAAGATGACACGGTTTATCTTTACTCGTTTACTGTTGCCGAAACATCTGACGGTGGTTCCTACCTTCTGATAGAGGATGAGGGCGCTTTACTTACTAGCGAAGAAACGGCTTCTTTAGAGAATGAAAATTATTATCAGCAGTGGCGGCAGAGCCATCAGCCAGAGGAATATCAATCGGACTTGGCGGAAGAAAATAGTTGAAATCTAACTGAACCCCTTCTACTTTCTGGCTATATGACAATTGAATTCACAGAGCATGAAAAAAACGCAATGCTCCAAGTCCTCAATGTAGCGGTTAAAGCTGGAGGATTGCCTGTTGCTGGAGTAGCGCATAAACTAGCCAAGAAGTTTACTGCCCCCGAAGGAGTAAATTCTTTGGAAAATGACAGTCTCCCAGAACACACCTCACCCGATAAAGCCGTAGAATAATGCCCGTTCAAAGGAACCAAGCTAGCCCTCAGAGGCAGACCGTCCTCACATTCGTCTCCCCGAATGTGCAGGATCTTTTGTTCTTTGAGACAGTAGACAAGCAAAGGGTTGGGAATACGCCGCCTGTTTACGGCACCCCGCACCCTGATACTGATAAGTTCCCCAACCATGTATTGGCTCATGTAAAACAAGCTGACCCTCAAGGGCAGCTATACGAGTATTACTACGCTAATACGAGGACATCACAGGACGAGTATAACTTTGAGTATTCACAGGCGAGCCTTGGTCAAACTAAGTTTAATACAGTTGTTAGGACGTATGTTAGTCTGCGGTCAGAATTTACTGAAGACGATAGCGCGGTCGTAGCAGGAACTGATATGCCTACTGCCCCTACTGCCGCTAATTTTACGGGGAAAGGGTATATACTAATGGGGCGCGATCAAAAAAGAATAGGAGATCGTGAATTGGATGGCGTGTTTGTTGTTGAGCAGAGGACCTATTTTGTCCGTGAAGATATCGAGACACTGAAGTGGGACGATCTTTCTAATCGGAATTTGAAAAGCACACTGAGTTATTACTACACTGGGGAAACCCCCACGGGTGAGGAAGCTACTATAGATGCTCTTGTTGTAGACTCAGATAACGCTTGGTGGCAAACCGCTGTAACTGCTGCTGACGGCATATCAGTCGCAGCTTACAGAGAAGGTAGACAAGCATCCGCAGATTGGTTTGAGGTTGTTAAACAAGAAGTAATCGCGGGAACTACAGGAGGCGAGGGCCTAATAGATGTCATAGATTATAAAACGTCTATGAATTACTCATGGCCTCCTGTTTTGGATTTCATAGAAATTGTAGCTTGGGAAAAGCATGACGGGCAACTTTTGACTTTTCCTGAGTATCATATGGAACCTGAAGCGTATAGTGGCCCTTGCCAAGCCACAGTTACTATTCAGTGGTCTAAAACTAAGTTCTCTTCGGTAGCAGCAAAAGCCATGCTGCCTCAGTCCTTCCAATTTGGGACTCCCTATGTAAGACTTCAGGTCCCCCCATGTTTAATGAACGGGGGTAAGTTAGTTTGCTCAACAGGGACTGTGGACCCTGTTTACAAGTATCAGGTATACATTAAAAACGTACCCGTAACTAAACCCGCCAAACGCCCCGCCTCTATAGTAGCTAGAGACGAGCAACAACCTGCACGGGGTGGTTATCTAAGAACAAAGTGGACGGTCCACGCACCTGCATATTAGTAGTAAATGGCTGAAAACTTTACAGGAAGCGAGTTTTTAGGAGGTCGGGGAGACGATGGGATTAATTTTCCCTCCCCTAAAGATTTATCCGATGCTTTCCTACAGCCTCTTACTACCCCCTCTATATTTGATTACTACCAACCAAGGGGCTTTTCCGCTGCTGATGGCGAGATAATCGAGCAAGACGATATACGCTATAGGCAAGAACACGAACCTTATAGGTTTGAGCCTGATGGCGACATGGTTGTGTGGATAACCAAAGCCCATCTTTATGAGATACACCCCCGCAAACCGAACAATGTCATTATCCATGATTTAAAAGAACTTAATATCAAAGTTGACCCTAATTGTGTTGTTTGGTCTAGTTGGATGACTGACACACATGGGAACGTAATACCTAATGCAGATGGTAACAATTATGTATTAGGTAAGTCAGAAGGTGATCAGGTTCCTATTAGCACTAACTTTATCCCAGAGAATGAAGAAGGCTCTGGGTCAAATGGGCTGTATTTCATCCCATTGTTTTGGGTCAAAGATGGCAAGATAGATCGTAATTATTGGAACGATAGACTGACGCCTCCCCGAGGAACATCTCTTTATGGGGGTGTGCAAGGGCATAGAGGCCCTATGTGGTGGATTAAAGGTTACAACAACCTAAAAAATCTAGGCGAAGGCGAGAACGTATACAAAGAGTATGTGGGCGGTCTTGAGGATTTCCACTACCTCCGCTCTATAGACGACAGGGGGCAGACTCTGTCCAGTCCGTTTAAAGGAACCCCGCAAGTAAATGTAGCGACTAATGGGGACGAGATAGAGATTAAAGGTAATGAGTATAATAAAGAGTGGAACATAGGTTCCTACAGAGTGGGGCTGTTTGAAGACGGTTTAGCCGTTTGTCTAAAAAATCTATCTTGCACTTCACTATATACTAGGCAATTAACACCTGTTAGCGTTGTTACGTCAACAGGCACTACAAGTGTCGTTAATGAGGTTACTGTCGAGACAGGGTCAGTTGGTGCGTGTTCTGGGCATGGGACACTTACCTTGCAATACCATGAGGTAGCTGCGGCAGGTAGCAGTACTGGAGGTAGTTGTTATGTTTTGGGGGTAGTAGGGGGTGGTTCGTCGGCACCCGCTAATGCCTCAGTAATTACAAGCATAGCTTGCGCTACTGCTGTTACAAATGTATCCCACACAGATACTTCTGTTTTGCGGTCAACTGGCACTGTTAGCGTTTACCAAGCACACGGTTCTGGTAACCATAAATTCTTGGAATCACCTGCTAGCGATGGCTCGACAGAGATTAGATTTGTAGATTGCCCGACTTCTAATTGTGATGAAGAAGGCGCAGATGCCGGGGTATAGCCCCATAAGTTAGAGATCTTGACCTCAAGGCTTTTAGCTATTACCCTTCGGTATGGCTACTTTGACCGTGGCGGGTGTAGAAGACGCTCTTTCAAGTTATAAATCAGCAGGAGGCTCTTTTTTAAAAGAGTTGAATCTTATTATGCCCCGCCTTTTTGCCATGGGTATGTGGCGCGATCTTCTGTTTGAGACTGTCATTTCTACTACGGACGGCAATTTTACCCTCCCTGATGACGCTGAGTCAGTAATTTCTGCTCTGGTTGATAACGACCCTGCAAAGACACGAAGCCGATTCCACGACTACAGACTTACTGGCCGCAACGCGGACGGGACAACTATCGCGGCTTTTGGTTTAATTGACGATGGGTTTGTCCCCACAGTCAATGAGCTAGATTCTTCAAAAGCCTATAAGATCCACGTAAAACCTATCGCGCCCGAGACTCAGATCCCGAGAACAGAATCTTCGTTTATAACTATTACAGGTCTAGATAATAGCTCTACCCCTGTAACCGCAACATATAAGCCTACGTTTACTACTGCTGCCGCCAGCAAAACCTCCAGCACTTATTTCACATCAATTACTGAGATCCGAAACGGTCATTCTGATTTACAAAACCCAGTTGAAATTACTGCCGAGAATATCACAGACGATACTGACACACTCGTCCTTGGGACTGTGCAGGAAGCGAATAAAGTTAACAGCTACAGGCGGTATAGACTTGGTAATGACACAAACCTCACTAAGAAGACGATGCGTCTTTTAGTTAAGCGTAAGTTTAAGCGGTTGATAAACAGTTATGACCCCGTATACCCCAGCAACTTGAATGCTATTAAGCACGCCCTTTTAGGAAGCATTGCAGAAGACAATGCAGATATTGAAAGAGCGTCTTACCATTGGGCTACCACCAACCAGATACTGGAGCAAGAACTAGACGCTTACCGTGGAGCAGCCAAACCCGCAGTTAACTTTGACCCACTGGGGTCTGGCGGCAGAGTCCCCAACATTGTTTAACACTAACCCCCTCGCATATGATTGAGTATATTACCGAAAACGCAGAGATGCTTTTGCAAATTGCTGCAAGCGTTGTTGCTGTCGCCTCCTTAGTGGCAACGATGACACCGAATGAAAGTGATAATAGGATAATCCAGAAGGTATCAACCATAATATCGTGGTTGGCCTTGAATGTCGGCAAGGCGAAGTCTAAGTGACCTCCTTCTTTAAACTTTTAACTGCGGCCCTTAATGCCTACATCGAACACATCAGACTCAAACGCGACAACCGCTTGGACGATCTTCAAGATGAGCTTGATAGGTTGGCCTCTTCTGGTGACCCTATCAGCTTGCTCCAAATGGAACGAGTCGCCGAGCGCATTAAGCGGGAACAACAGCGCCTTATACGATCCCCCCGTGATAACTCTGAAGGAGGGGGTAACGTATGACTTCCATGAAGGTAGTTTAGTAGGCCGAGATAACCATAAGTTCTTCAGCGAATATTCGTTCCGAAGGGCTGTGATTATAGGGAGTGACAAATGATGAATTCTCCTAAAGTTATCGAGTCATTAGTGGGCATGGCCGCGCCTATGTTAGGGTTGATAACCAGTATGCAAGAGCAGTTGGAGTATTGGTTACGAGTCGGATCTCTCGTTGTCGGATTAACAGTAGGGTTGGCGTCCTTATACAGGTTAATAAAGAAATGATAGGGTTAGCAATCGGACATAGCCGTAGAGGAGACAGTGGCGCGTGGACCGTTGGGGCCAATAGCGTTAGTGAACACCAGTTTAATTCTAGGTTAGTTCCCTTAATAACCCCCCTCCTGAATGTGCCTTATAAAGTTTATGACGACTACCAAGCGTCTAGTTATGTAGGTGCCATTAATTATGTATCCCGTCAGATGAAACAAGATGGAGTAGACGCTTGTATTGAGCTACACTTCAATGCTGCGGGTCCTACAGCGACAGGCCATGAATGGCTTCATTGGGAGACTAGCACGGGCGGCAAAAAACTAGCCTCAAAATTAAAGGAGGCCATGGAAAACGAATTCCCTGACTTGAGATCCCGAGGAACCAAACCTCGATCAAAAGGTCAGCGAGGCGCTCTCTTTCTCAGAAAGACCCCCGTATATGCTTGTATCGCGGAACCCTTTTTTGGGTCCTCAGTCAATGATGTCGATTTGATTACGGCTAATTTAGACAAGTTAGCCAAAGTGTATGCTGACGGGGTAAATAATTACTACTCCGATGAAGCTCCCTAAGTCCATAAGAGTCGCTGGGCAGACTGTTAAAATACAACAGAGAGATCTTAGCGACGATGATTGCTTCGGGGTATACTACCCAGAGCGGAAATTAATAGTTATTAGCACGGGTCTTTCTGACAAAAAGACACGGGAAACATTAAGGCATGAGTTGATGCACGCCTGTCTCGACATAAGCGGTCTATCCTCTTGCACTAACTTTGAAGAAGAAGCTATAGTTAGGTGTTTTGATACGCATTTTTTTAGTAGTTGGACTCGTCTAGAAAAGCGTCTAGGCAATGAATGAAACGAAAGGCATTACCCCCACAGTTCACGCGAGACAAGGGGTTGATCTTGTTCAAACCTTCGGGGCAAAATGTAAAAGACGCTTTTGAGCGTAGTGAGAATTTAGGAATCCTCCCTAACTCCTTTACTCGCGGCAGCGGAAGAATGACTGGCTTTTTAGGCGAGATAGCTTTTGAGCTTCTTTATCCTGACGCCCAATATGTTGGAGACACAAGCTATACGCATGACTATGTCCTTGGCAAAAAGAAGATAGACATAAAATCAAAGTCATGTGGGGGCAAACCACTTCCCCATTACACTGCTTCGGTCAACACTCCTAAAGGAAAAAAGCTACCCGCCAATGCTTACTTTTTTGTCCGTGTAAAGAAAGACCTAACCCGCGCTTGGCTGTTGGGCTGGGCTACCGCCAATAAAATACAGAAGCTCGCTGAGTATAAAAAACGAGGAGAGCCTGACGACTATGGGTTCACTTATAAAGTTAATGGCTATCATCTTCCTATAGCGTCTCTGCGGCCTCCAAACTCTCTGTAAACTTATCTGGGTCGATGTCAAATTCCTGAGACACATCTATTATCCAGACCTTCCCAGAACCCCGCCCGATTGATTTTATCGGCCTAATTTCGTCGTTAGCTTTACCTGCGTCTTCTAAATGAGACAGTCCGTTCCTAACAAACTCAAGTCTGTTGGACGCCCCCAACGACCTACCGTTGTTGTAAGCGTGGATAGCTACTTGAAACTCAGTTATAGTCCCCCTCCACTGTGTTAGCGTATCGTTCTGTTCTCGGCACGCCTTGGAAAAGAAGTCTACAAGTTCAGCGACTTGCGACCTGCTAGAGTTATCGTAGGCTGCGGATGCAATATTCCCGTCTATAAAACTTCTCACACCAAACCTATCGTCGTCCATAACTTCGGCAGGAGGCTTCCACTCTTCCAACCATTTACAATAGTGGGGTAGTTCCTTAGAAATAGTATCCTCCAACACCTTTTTTTCTGGGAAGTCAAAAGACTTCTGCGATACACGAAAAGCCATCAACTTATCTCTGTTGCTGGAATCCAATGTAGGGATAACACTCATACTGTTAGCGTCATCGTTAAGACTAACTATAATCCTTCCCGCCCATGGCAGTGATATAGCATCGGCATACTTAGCCATAAATTCTATTCGTGGGTTGGCTACCCCCTTCTTAATAAGTTCCGTAGCCTTCCGCTGGTCTTGGAAAGACGCAGCACTAACTGTGTCATCAATGACCCAACTAGCCGCCCTACCTAAGTCCTTGTTGAATTTAGTCCCTCCAGATAAATAATCACTAGCGTCAGCAAACCCCCCTACACTCTCTGCAATAATCTTATTGGACAGGAGTGTTTTACCCCTCTTGGCAGGGCCTACCAAAATACACGCTTGCCCCTGATCCAAAGTGTTATTTAACACTGCCAAGTAAAAGCGTTTGTGCCACGCAAAGAAAAAGTATTTTGTTCTTACAGATGTTGAGTCTACGAAAAACTGGTCGAAGAAATTATACAGAAAAGGCCACTTCTCAATGTCCCCGTCTTCTGCTGGTTCTACAGGAGATATATTAGAACTGTTAAGTATGCGTGTTCCGTTGTAGTCCACGACACGTTGGTCCCTCTGGAACACAACAGGAGCTATCTCGTTAATCCTGTTTTCGTTACTTATAACCAGAATGGCACTCTCAACTTCTGATAGGTTTTCCCCCTTCTTAGACCTCGCCTTAAATCCTCTTTGCCTTAGCTCCAACACTAATTGGTCCCTTGGTATCGGCTGGGCAGACCCGTGGAGTAGTTTAAAGAACTGCCGTCCGTTAAACCAATACTCATCCAAAAGATTCCCCATCTTTTGTTGTTCAAAATCTTTAACAAAAGCTGGTCCAAAAATATCACGCCACGTTTTCCATCCGTTATCCCTATCAGAATATACCACCATCCCGTCTTCAAACACTTGGCACCCCTCCCGATCAATGCCGTCATCTATCCAAAACAAAGGCCCTCTTGCCCCTACTTCAAATTCTCCTACCCAGCGGTTTGGGAACCGTTCCTCCAGTTCTTCGGCCACCCTTTCTATTGGTATGGAAGTGTCCACGGACTGAGGTGGGGACGATTTGGCGGCTTTAAATAAAGCAGTCTGGACAACAGCAGGTGGGACCTTACCACGCACACCTACCCAGTCTTCCCCCAACTCAAAGTATTGAGAGGGGTTTTCTGACTTTGTGTCATACCCCGCAAAGATTTTGTGGAAGCCAATAGACTTCTTCAACTCTGCCATAAAAGGTTTGTATAGTGAGTGGTCTATAGAAGCCACTTCCTCAAACTCAAACACCAACCGTATGTAGCCACTATTGGTTTTGGTCCTCCACGTAGGCATACATTTCCCGCACTTAGCCGCAATAATGTCGTCCACGTTCCCCCAATCTACTGGGGCGTCATAATCCGCAACAACACCGTATATTTTGGCTACCTTGTTTTCGCTATCAATTCGTCTTTTGGGGGTAAGCCCCGCTGCCATGCTGTAAAAACAATGGTCGGTTGTTTCTTTCGCGCACCACTCTCTGAATAAAGCCTTAGACGAGTGCGTAGGTTTGGGGGCAACTTTGATAGAAGACAGATCATCACTGTCCTCACATTTTGTTGCGCGTAAATTTTTAATGTATCGGTATTTCATTTTTCGTATCTTCTAAGAATCGATCCTTCGGCAGAGACAGGGATATCAGGTATCCATTCTGGGGGCGTTGACATGATCTTTATGATATCGGCAAGTGTTTCTTCTGCCTTATCAGCAGGTGCCTCCACAACTAATTCGTCGTGAACGTGCATTACTATTTTATGCCCCGCCAATGCGACTCTCACCATCATGTCTGAAAATATGTCCCGAGCTAAACCTTGCGAAGCGTTCTCCGCTACAAGGCCCCCCCACAATTTAACGGCTACCTTTTTCCCATGGCGCGGGATAAACGCGAGGTAGTGATTCCTCCTGTTCTCCGTCATACGTTTAAGAGGGCCGTAATCCAAATCTCTCCCGCTTGGCAACGACACAATAAAAGAGGTCCCCCCGCCCCTTTGTTTGCTTGCTTCGTAACAACTCTCTATGTCCCCCGTGTAGCTATACCATAATTTCTTAACCCGTTGCATACTGTTCCTATAACGAAGAACCATCTTCTCTGCCTCTGATTCTGGTATCCCCGACATACTAGCAAACCTTGCGGCCCCCGCTCCGTAACCACACCCAAGGACCATAGTCTTCACACTGTGTCTTCTCTTAGGGTCTTCCTTTTTCAAGGACCCCCTTCCCTCGTCCCACATACGAAAACGCACCGCAAACGCCTCGTATATATCTGCTGACTCTGCAATCTCATCCAACATTTTTCTGTCCCCCGCTAACCAACACAAAGTTCTAACCTCTATCTGAGAAAGGTCCACTACAACCAACCTCTTATCTTCTGTCGGCGAGATCAGATGCCTTAGATTCACCCCAAACATTTCTTCGCGGGGTAAATTCTGTAAGTTCAGGTTACCCCCCGAACCTGAGAAACGCCCAGTATGCGCCCCAAAATACATTGTCCCTCCGTAATACCTGTCGTCGGGCATGGTAGCATAATCAAAACTCTCCAGCTTCTTTTTAAGAGAGTTGATCCTCCTCCAGTTTCGGACTGCGTCTATCCAAGTATGCTCTGACTTGTGGTATTCAATCCATTCTTGTGACTCAGAATCATCTGCCGCTAAACTAGCAGGAGGCTCAATACCTACTAAGCGACATTGCTCATCGAACGCAGCCCGACTAAGAAGCGGCTTCTCCCCAAGCCAAGGGATGTTTTCTTCTGCTTCAAACAATCTTTGCTTGATTATCTCAAGCTGAGACTTCAGTAGCTTACTGTCTATAGGGATACCCCCTTGAGCTATTTTTCTGTTAAGCGCACTAATCTCCCTTTCTTCTTGCGGCCATTTGTCTTGATAAGTTTCCCACAGCTTTAAACAAAGCTCACTGTCTTTTAGTGCGTAGTCCGTCACTTCCTTCTTAAACTCTTCAGACATCTTACCCCACTTCTTACCTGACATATTATCGCGGGTAGACTTGTCCACAGTAAGATCAAAGGCTTCAGCAGTAGCGCCTTTAAGAGAACGAGGCAACTTACAGTAAGCTGCCATATCAGCCGTGCAATACCATTGCGTTGGTTTGCATCCCCCCCACCATCCTTCCTTAACTCCGTATAAAAATAAGGTTTCATCAAAACTAGCGTTATGGCTTAGGACAATTTGCCCGTTCAGTAGGCCCCAGTTAAAATCCTTCGGATGCCCCACAAACGTATTACCATCTGTCCCCACAACCGATACAAGATATGCATCAAATTCTGGGTGGCTAAAATACCCCAATACTCCGAGAGTTTTTATCGAGCATATTTTATCGTAATACGTTTCAAAATCGACTGCGTATGTGTGCTTAGTCATGGATCATTAAAATGCCCCGCCCCCTTTACGAAGGCGAGGCATATAGCTTGGAGTTTTATGCGGTTGCTCCAATGGCGATGACAACTTACCAGTCAACAACACGACCGCCGCAATACCATTCCCGTCTTGGAAATTACTCGTCTTCGCCCTCTTCTGCCTTCTCAGACAAGAGTTCTCCTTGCACAGGAAGAGCTTTTACTTGTGCTTTCAAAGCATCAAGGATAACGCGAGTGGCCGCAAGATCGTATTGAGACTTTGCAATAGCCACCTTCATTTGCTCGCAAGCACCCTCAAGATGTTCAATCTCTTTTGTGAGAATATCGGAGTTACTGGGGACCTCAACAATCATTGCCCTATAAACCCTCCAATAAAGTTAGAGACGGCTTCATCAGGAGCTTCCTGAGTTACGTTAAGAGAAGGAGCATACCAACTGTAGCGACCTCTAGTAATCAAAGAAGAATTAAACTTCCACAATCGCGCATAAGCCTCAACACCCCGATTAAACATACCGAAAGTAGTCAGGCGCTTAAACGTCTGCCGATAGGCGTCCTTGGCAACATTAATACGCCCAAGAGCATACAAGACAGGCTCGCCATTTTCCTCCCCCATTGGGAATGGGAAGGCTTCCCCATTAGCCAATTTATCTGGAGAAACTGGGTTCCCATCAGGACCAGTAATATCGCCCCCTTTGATAAGGAGAGTAATGTCAGCAAATTCAAGCATAGAGTAATCACTCTCTTTAGAGAGGGCGTCCCTCTCTTCTTTGCTGTTAGCGATACGCGAAATTTCATCGCTATCGTAAGGAATATCTTCCCGCCATGCCTTCATGGCCATTACAGGAATCACCTTAATAGTGTCATCAGGACCAGCTAAGACAAACTGCTTATCCAATACAATAGAACCAGTAGCTACTGGTTCCCCATCAGGACCAGTAATATCACTGGTCTTCTGGACAATGTTAATCCTTGGGATATCAATGTCCGATTGTTCCAACGTATCCGATTCAAGAACGGATGACAGTCCCGACTTAGGGGCTTCTGCTAGCTCAGTGGCTTTTTTACTCATCAGTGTTTCGATGTTTCTTGTTTCTGTGAATCCCTACGACAAGGTCTGCCGTGGGGGTGAGGTTTCGACAATACCTGTGTTCTCACAGGCGTCAATAAATTCTTCAGATTTTTTTCTCTTGCCGCCCCTTTCGGCTGTATCCCCTACCATTTTAGCTACTTTAGCTAATGGGATGTTTACGTGAGCGAGAAGACTTTCGGCATCTATGCCGTATTCGTCAGCTATCTTAGCTAGGATTGCGTTGTCCGTTACTTTTCTAGTCGCTCCCATAGTTTTTAATCTTAGGTTGGGGTATTCCTTTCCTTCTCTGGCAAGGTTAACGGCCCTCTTTTTAAAACGGTCGGCCCAGTTTGTAACAATCTTAGCTATAGCCCAAAGCTGTTCGATAACATAGGGGTCTTCAGTAGAGTCAATATCTACATCTGGTAAAGAAGGGTCTACTTTTTTGGCTACCTCAACAACTAACCCACCCAGAGCAGGGCACACGTCTTCGTATTTACAAAACCTGCAATGAACTGTCGGAGTCAAATCCTCTAAAGGGGGCGCACCATCCCCCCACTTTGGTCGGACTCTCTCTGCTTTCAATATAACACTAGAAAGATCGTCGATTAGTTCTTCTAGATCTACTCGTTGAAATGTGTGTGAAAGTATTTCGTTCCTCTGTGGGACAAAGAATATAAAGTTAATCGACTCCAAATCAGGGAACTTCTGGAAGCAACCAACCGTGTATGCTTTCGCTTGCCAGTTCTTTTCAGGAGAATCTATGACGGATATCCCAGTCTTGTAATCAATTAACACCCCTTGTGTGTTGTCGTAAATATTAAGGAAATCACAAGTCCCGTATGTTGCGGTCCCTTTGAGTGCAACGTCTAGAAGAATTTCCTGACAACTCTCGGTAAGTTCCTTACCTTCGTAATTTTTAAGGTATTCATCTTGGTCAGCAATAATCTCATTGTAAATTGACACCTCTTCTTCACTTTGAAGGTTACTAGAGTCTCTTACTTCGATAGCCTCATGAATCCTTGTTCCCTTCTCTGCTGCGGCGGAGGTCCCTTCTTTACCTTGGTAACCTGCACAAGCTGCACAATACTTCAGACTACTTGGAGAAAACTCAGCGTGGCCCCTAGAAGAGTGGTCGGGTGATTGCATAGCCGAGGACTATACTTACACGACTTGTTGAGTCAAAGAGTTTTTTCAAGTTTTTCCAACCCCCACAAATACCTACCTATTAAGTAAGCGTCCACCATTCCGTCATGTGGAACACGGCACCTACTATTTTTAGTCCAGTCTTCGTCAGGCACAAGTTCAGTAACCACTTGTAGCGCCCTTTTCTTGGTCATACCTTTCGGCACTTTGCCCAATAGGGTTTTTTGCCAAAGGGAAATAGATACTCTAAATACATCATACCCCTTTGCTTCGGCCATGCCTAATAGTTTGCCGTAACTCAGCGCCATAGATCGAACAGCCTGAGAACTCTTTGCGTGTGCTAGTGGTTCCTCTATCGCTAGAGTGAACGGGGTATTAAAATCCAAGAGCCATTCATTGATAGCCCTAATATCTATCTCTCTTTTCTTGCCTACTGTTTTCGTAGGCATAACGATTTTAGAAATTATGCCCCCGTCAAATCTAGAGAGGGCCACTAAACCCCCAGCCAACCCATTATCTATTCCTACTATCACAACAATTTAAAGTGATAATAACACCGTCCCCTGATTCAGGGGTATACCGGAAAACATTCTTACTTAACAACTGTAAGAAAAACACTTCTTTTGCTGTGTTTGGTATTACTCTATAAAACTCCCCCTTTAGTTTCCTCACCTTAAAAGAGAAGTCATTTTTCTCTGGGTGATCCACTCTTATTAAAACAAACGGATCACATACTATTTCCTTATCTGGGAAAAGACGGGTCATTTATTCTCAATAATACTAGTGTCTAGGAAACACGGGGAAGACGGCCCCAAATCTGTGGATATAAGTTCCGCTAAAGCTGCCATTGCATCTTTGGCTGTTAGCCCGTGTTGCTTCTGAAGAAGGGACAACGCAGCAGAACTGTCATAGCAAGCACTAGGGGGGCCTTCATTATTTTGCACAACTCCCACTAATGCTTCTTTTAGAAGGTCAAAGAAGATTACTTCTTTATACTCAGTCGGCCTAGCGTCCTCATAATCAGCAAAACAAGATTTCTGCCTATCAATATATGGATCGTCAGCGGGGTTGTAGTCCCACGAAAAGTCTTCAAAGTTATGTATCATCTGATGGTATGTCTATAACTGTTCCGTTACCTCTGTCTGCTTTTCTATTATTTAGTATCGATATATCGATTTGCATTTTAGATGTCCCCCCGCCTGTCTTCGCGTTCAAACCGAGGTTGCGTCTGATTAGTTGATCTAACTCAGAAAACTCCCTCACGTTTTTTGGCCCTTTAAGATTCTTCATGCTATCTCTAAGCAAACGAATCCCTGCTTGCGCTACGTAGTGTTGGTATTTCTCTGCTGGCGAACTTTGGCTTTCCGCTAAAGCCATGATATCTTCGTTCTCCTTTTCCCGTGCGTCATGTTTAACGCGCATAACAGCTTCGTCCGTCATGTTCTCAAGGTTCTCTTCTACGGGGATTGTCTTATCTACTTTAACACCGTCTGGTTTTTCAACAGGGACCAAACCGTTTTTCCTAGCAGGTATTCCTTTCCTTTTAAACCATCTACGAACTGTTCCTGAATGCACTCCAAGTTCTTTTGCAATAGCGCAAGTTTTCCAGTCTGCGTAATAAAGTGCGACGGCCCGTTCTTGAATTGCGTCTTTAGGATTATCGCTCATAATCTAGGTGTTATCGATATTAATTAATATGGCTTTAAAGGCTGAGAGGAGCAAGCAGTTACTGGAACCCAGAATAGACCCTAAATCTAAAAAAATGGATGTGGGTGGGTTTCTGATTCCCCCGACCAGTCTTTTAACAGCCCTCCTTTATGGGTTCGCCAAACACGAAGAGGTCCTCGCTAAAGAATATTATTTCTGGAGACTGTGTGACGAGTTGTGGAACAGGGAAGATCTCCCTGAAAAATTAATGGTTAAGCATCCTTGGGCGGAAAAGATGATTCGTGCGGCCCTAGAAAATAAATACCTAGCTATAGGAGGTAGTGCTTCATCTGGAAAGAGTCACACCATGGCAGCTTGGGGCATTGTTAATTGGCTAAGTCAACCACAAGACACTCTTGTTCTTATGACCTCTACTACTTTAAGAGAGGCACGGAAACGAATTTGGGGGTCTGTCATGTCTCTTTTGTCAGTCATTGACAACGCCCCCATTAAAATCAGGGACTCTATCGGGAACGCAGCTTATATAAACGAAAGCGGTCTTCTTATAGAAAGGGCGGGACTTTCGCTTATTTCAGCCGAGAAGTCGAAAACCAAGGAGGCTGTAGGTAAATTTATCGGCATTAAACAGAAGCGTATAATTTTGATTGGAGATGAGCTATCAGAACTTTCTGAAGCAATTCTTCAAGCTGGACTGACGAACCTTTCAAAGAACCCAGAGTTCCAACTCATTGGTATGTCCAACCCGAATTCTAGATTTGATGCTTTTGGGATTTGGTCCACCCCCGCAGATGGGTGGGAAAGTGTCGATACTAATACTGCGGACGAATGGAAGACAAAGTGGAACGGGTATTACCTACGGTTAGACGGGGAGAGATCCCCCAACATTTTAGCAGGAGAGACACTTTATCCGTGGCTACCTACCGAAGAAAAATTAAATGAAGACAAAGCCCTACTTGGAGTAGAGAGCAGGGGTTATATGAGGATGGTCCGTGCAGTATTTTTCGATAGTGATGAGACTACGGGCATATACACCGAGAACGAGTTAACCAGTAGCGGGGCGCTTGGTAATGTCGAGTGGCAAGGTAGCCCGATTAACCTATGTGGCATAGACCCCGCTTTCACTAATGGTGGAGATAGGACTATCATGTATACCGCTAAGTGTGGTTACGATGTTTCTGGGCAGTATGTTCTAGAGTTTGGGGACGCTATCCACTTGAACGATGACGCCACAAATAAAGCAGTCCCCCGCACTTATCAAATTGTGCGGCAGATTAAGGACAAGTGTAAACAATTGAAAATCCTGCCCGAGAACGTAGCTGTGGATGCCACTGGTGCAGGTGCGCCTTTTTGCGATGTCCTCTCTGGAGAATGGTCTGGTAAAATTATGAGGATTGGTTTCGGCGGGAAGGCAAGTGACAAGAGGGTCAGCGTTAATAGTCAATTAGTAGGTCATGAACTCTATGTAAATAGAGTGTCCGAGTTGTGGTTTGTCGGAAAAGAACTGATGAGGACCCGTCAAGTGTTTGGTGTCACCTCAGATTTAGCCCAAGAAATAACGGCTAGAAATTACGACATGGTAAAGAGTTCTACTTTACGCATGAAAATAGAATCCAAGCCTGAGTTTAAAGCACGATTCGGGCGCAGCCCTGATCTCGCTGATGCTGCTTTCTTGGCTCTTGATTGCGCCCGACAACGCTTAGGTCTGGTGGCTGTGGACCCCCCCGAAGAACTGGATGGGTCAAAGTTCAGGAAGAGAAAATCAATGAATACTTTACGGCAAGCGTTACAGAATTCTGAAGCCACTCTAGCGGATTGACTTTATAAATACAAACCACTATATTTTTAGCCTATGGCAGACAAAAACGTAAAAGAACGACAGGCACTTTACGACCGAATGCTAGAGTCTGCTTCTGGGAGATATGACCCTAGTAAGCTATCGTATTCAGACGACCCCATGGAGGTTGATCCTAAAGCGTTTACGCAGTTTGGCAAAGAAGCCGGAAAGCTAGGCATCACAGATGAGCAGTTCCAATCAGCTTACGGCAAAGCGGACAGAGAGACAATCAGACGCAAAAAAGAAGAAGAAGAAAGGCAGAAGGATCGTGAATGGGTGGAAAAGCGTCAGGGTCCGGGTTTAGCTAGACCTGCTGGTGGGAAAGAAAAACACACCAGAAGAAAAAAATTGAGGCAAGCTATAATGCTCCGCAAGAAAGGTTTCACCCGAGCCGCCGAGCAAGCAGCAGCAGATTGGGCAAGGTCCCCAGAAGCGTCTGCCCCTTCAATAGCCACCCCCGCTTATATGGCTGAGAGGGAGCAAGTAGCGGCAGATGCAAAGAAGGCGAGAGATGTGAATCGAAGGTTGATGGATAGGTTGATAGCTAACCCAATCCCCGATGCCGCTGAAAAGCCAAAGTGGTGGAAGGCTCTCTTCGGTAAGAAAAACTAGTCATACTGATGAGCGAATTCTTCGACGACAATATAGCGCCTTTACGTAATAATTACGGATTCTTATCCAGATCAGAGTCCAGTAATATTGGAGCGTTTGAACAGGCCCAAGTAGACCCACAACTTGATAAGATGATCAAGTTGCGGACTCAGTTGTCGCGTGAGTCCTCGATGAATTTAGCATTTGAGACTGCACAGTTTGATCTGGGCAAGAAAGTTACAGACGAGAAAAAGCGTGTTGCATTCATGGGCAGGACGGAAGAAGCAACTAAGGACCTAGATGGTATCGTCAACCAAACGGATGATGAAGGTGCGTTGGTTTCCGTATTTGAACGGACCAAACTAGCTAACGAGTGGGCGATGAAGAACCCAGACTTGCTTACCAATAACCCAGCCGCGAATACTGCGTTCATGGCGTCTCTTGAAAAACTCAATACGGAAGCCAAGCAGATCAAGTCTTTGGATGACCATGCTGGTAAACTCTTTGCTGCTGCACAGGCGGGAACACCGTATGCGGGTTTGCTGAAGATTGCTAGGGAGGACGGAACTTTAACGTCACAAGAAAGGATTGTTCTGAACTTGGCTAAAAAGATGGACAAAGCACGGGCAGCAAGTGCGGAAGCTACAAAGCAGGATAGGGATCTACAACTCGCCAAAATGAAGCAACAGGCTCTAAAAGACCAAGTTGAGAGCAATATAGCAGGGCATCAAGCTCATATATCTATCCTAGACGACATGCTTGAAAACCCCGTAGTTACAACATCGGGAGGGACGGACCGAGGCTCCCCTGTTACAGACACGCCTAGTTGGAGGAGTTACGAACCTCAAGTTCGCGCCCTTAAAATTAAAGATGAAGCAGGTGATGTCATTACAACCCCGCTTGCGGCTAAGGCCCGATTGATTGAACTTCAAAATACAGAACGCCAAAGATTGTCGGGCGAAGCGCCCACACCAACATGGCTTCCCAAACCCCCCACCGCTGGTCCTACAGCAGAAGAAAAACTGGCCGAGTTTTTGCTAGAGCATCCTGATGCCGATGCTGATGGTGACGGCACGCTTACTGAAAAGGAAAAACAGGAATATCTGAGACTAGACGCCCCTGACTTCTTCCCTAAATAACAATTCACTACACACAACCTGCTTCTGCTATGTCAGACCAAAGCATACCCGACCCTACCACTGGAGATAACCGGAGTCCTAAAGTGACTCCGTTTGAAGTTTGGACTCAGAACAATGTTTTTGAGGACCCCATCGAGCAAGTAGCACGATACATGGATCATGTTCGCATAGCCCACATGGAGGCGGGGCTTTACAATGAAGAAGCAGAGGACCGTATCGGTGGTGATTTAGTTAGTTACTTATCGGGGCATGGGTATCTCACAGAAGAAAATAGGGATGAAGTAGCTTCACAAATCCAAAACTTAGACAGGATTAGTGATTACGAACGGGCCGAAAGAATCAAAGCGGCTCATGAATTAGGGTGGCTCAACAAAAATGATAAGAGTCCTTTAACTAGGAAAGACGTAGGGAAAATTGACGACTTCTTGGATTTGTCCGCTAGAATTCAAGCGGGGACTTACGAGCAAGACGAGACGGAAGTAGGTCCTACAGAAGTTGAGGTAAAGACTGGGCTTGTAAGAGAGGTTCTGCAACGCGCTGAGACAGACCAAAGGACTAAACTTTTTAACAGGGGCGAGATTAATGCGGCTGTTGTTTATGAAGATGGTAAGCCTCGCCTATTAGGAGGCAGGATTCCAGAAGGCAAAACGATTGCCGATGTTATCAAGGAGTCCAGTGACTACGGAGTAAGACCGCAGCATTTCTTTAATATAAAATTCAACAATCGTATTCCCGAGTATTCTGAGTCGTTATACACTAACAAAAACACTTTGCTAAAATACTGGGAAATTCAGCAGCGATACATCGCAGAAGCCGAAGCAATCGAACTGATAAAACAAGATCGGTTAATAGGGCCTATGCATCAAGTGTCGGAGAATAGGCATTTATCTATTATGCTCGACGCTTTGACGGAGAGTAAAGCGCGTTCTAAGTATGGTTTCTGGGATAATGTTGGCACTGCTAGTGCTGATGTGTATGAATCTGGAGGTCAGCTTCTAGCAAAAATTTTTGGGGGGCAAGACGAAGCAATTCGTGCTATGGAAGAAGCGGAGTTTCTACAAGAAACTTATGCGGATAATTTCTCTAACACTAGAGATAGTCTTATTGCGGATTTAGGTGCGAAATTAGATTACAGCCGCGATGTCTTGGAAGATGTGGCCGATCAATTAACTCTCGACAATGGTAAAGCCAAAGTAGGCACTGGAGAACTACACGACGAGAAGCCAGAAGGGTGGTATGTATACCATGAGAACGAGGACGATCAGTGGCTTAACGTGCATTACGGGACCTACAAGCTCCCCACAGTAGCACAGGAACTTAAAGCCCGACCCGACCTCCATGCCAATGCATTGGACGCCGCTTTGGTAGATTCCAAAACACAAGAGGCTTTAGAACAACTACGCCAAATTGAAGTTGAGGCATCGTTTGATACTTATAACGATATAATTTCTAAAGATAAAGATCTTGGGGACAAGTGGTCGCAAGCCGTTGTCACTGGTCGTCAACAAGGTATTTCAAACAGAGAAATTTTAGAACAGTTCACAACTGACGAAGCGAACTGGAATAAGTTTTCTGAAAGCATGGAAGGGTTGGGGCGCAGTATTTGGGATGAAGGTGTTTTGGGTATCGTCCACGGCATCGCCGCTATGTCAGGTGCCGAGTGGGGTCAACAAGGTTTGCTTAAAACTGCGTCAGAGAAAGCCCACCAACGAGAAATGGGCAGGTTGTTTGGCGACAAGTTTGGTCTTGGCCAAGACGCATTAGAGATGATTGCCCCCGTAATGCTGGACATGGGCGTTACTGGTTTGTTAGCCGCAGCCGCCGCCCCCACGTTTGGGGCTACTGGTGCCGCAGCAGTTGGTTATGTAGGGGCAAAGACTAGTGCTACTGTCGCGGCGAGACAAATTATAGCGGCAGCGTTCAGAGGAAGCCTTAGAGTTACGGGCAAAGAATCTTTTGAAAAACGAGCTAAAGACTTGTTCAAGAAAGAAATCGTAGGTGATCTTGATCAAGCTAATGCAGTCATCAGGGCATACAATAGCGGACTTACCAAGAAGATTGCCATGGCCCCTGCTGTGTTTTTACCTGCTGCCAACAGGTCGGCAGGAGGGACTTACGGGACAGTCTTTAAACATATTGAGGACGACCTGAAATCCCGCCACCAAAACGAAGATGGCACTTGGGAAGAGGGCTGGAGTGAAGAGAGAGTTAAAGCCGAAGCCCATGATGCCGCGCTAGGAGCAGGTTTAAAAGCAGGGCTTATGACAGGCATCCTTACTTCTGGTATGTCCATGATTGGTCGTGGCGGGGTTGAAGACGCCTTGCTACGGAATATGTCCTTCCGTCAAATTAAAAGGATTACGTCTGCTGTATTAGGACGTAATGTTGGAAACGAAGCGTTTAAAGAAGTATTCAAAAGGTCTATTAAGAAGGCTATACGTAAGCATTTTATTGACGCCCCCAAGAGTTACCTGAGAAATTTTGCTGATGAGGCATACGAAGAAGGGTTAGATGAACTATTAAACTCTTTCATTATTGATGCCGCTACAGACGAAGACACTCCTTTCCTTGAAAGAATGCAGGGGGTTTTCCACGCCGCCTTGTTAGGGGGGCTGATGGGCGCGGGGTCAACCTTTATTGGGAGGACGGCAAAGAATGTTGCCCCCCGTATGTTCCTTGATCAGGCGGCGGCAGCAAGATTTGAGAAAAGCCTTTTCGAGCAATACGAAAAAGATGTCGAAGCGAAGGGTTTGACGGGGCAACTCAAAAGGGCGGGTGCGCCTACTACGGCTAAGGAAGCGGAGCGTATTATTAGGAGGTATAAAAGAGCCGAAGAAACCGATGGCACTACACTAACCGAAGAAGAAGAAGCGGACGAAACCTTAGAGAAACTTTCCCCCGAAGATGTAAAAGCGGAAGCGGACTCGATTGAAGAAGGGATGAAAAACATCCCTAAAGAAACAGTAGAGGAGGCAGTAAACACCGAGTCGGCTAGGAAGAAAACAAAAAGTTCTGTTGATCTGGAAACTGCTAGTTCTTCGGCAGCTACTCAACTCCTAACTGAAAGCGAGGGGGACACCAATGGTGCAGGACGAGTAACGTCCCAGCACTCTGCCAAGCAGGTTAAAATTGATTTAAAAGTTGCCTACACACTAAACCTAAAAGGCGTAGAGAAGCGTGTTAAACTATTTAGGCAACTGGAAAGGCAACTTCAAGAAACCCCAGAAGGTGCCGCCGCAGATAGGCTCAGACGAAGCATACGTGAAGCTGTCGAGTCGGGCAGGGTTATGTCCCCAGAGCAAGGTGAGGCAGTAAAAAGAACTTTGTTAGAAACATTCAATAGGGATATTGCGGCCCTTAGAGAAGCTGAAAAGAAAGGCCCTTCTAAAGAAGCAGAAGAAGCTATTGAAAGTTTAGTTGAAGGAGGCTTCCCACATTCTTTAGAAGTTAGCCAACTTGAAGACTTAGGTGTTGCTGTTGCAGAGACGGACAATGCATCGCTAGCCGTGTTAACGCAGACATTGGCAAAAAAAATTAGGGAGAGGTTTCCTGTTTTAAGAAAAACGAAACCTGCTGGCGGGGCTAAAGTCCCGTCTGTGTATGGAGGCGTAGCCAGCTTTGTTTTTGTAAATTCAAAGGGGCATGGGGTGTTTAACAATGACCCAGCAGGTATGCTCACTCTACTTGAGAGTAATGTGGCTGTCCCCGTTACGGAAGAAATAGTCAACGCCGACACAACTAATCCATCGTTTAGGTTTGAACAAGTAGGCGACCAGTTTTTTGTATCGGACATTATGGTCCGTGAATCTGGGGGGCTGGTTTCCGCAAAGACTGCCTTTAACAAAGTCGGCGCGTTAGAAGAAGACTACTCTGTTTTCACAGAACTAGCCCAACAAGTTAAAGCCGCGAAAGAAGCGGCAAAACCTTTCAACGGCAAAGTTAAAGTTACCGACCCGTTCAGACCAAGTAGACAAATAACTCTAGCGGGGTTGCTCAAGAAGGCTAGCAACATAGAACTCCTTCGTGGGGCCGTCGCTTCGGATGAATCTTTAAACCTTAATAAAGATTTTGTGGAAGCTACCGCCGTAGCTTTGCAGTTAGAGATTCAAAAAGCCGTTTACGAGTATTCGGCTAAATCAGCAGATTCGGATACCGACTCCAATATTATATCTATCCTTGAAACAAAGGACAGACATGGACAGTTCTTCCAGAGACAACAATTCCAAAGAGCAAAACGGGCTAAGAGAAGTTTTGTCAGTTTGCTTGAACCTGACACAGACCTTCACACTTCTGAGGAGACATACAACCCAGAAGAGAATGGCAGAGACGACACCTACGTCCCGCCACGACTCAACCCTATGCGCCCCCCATCGCAAGCTACATTGGAAGGGTTTATCCAAGACCTGCACACAGGCGCAGCAGCAGCATTAGAAGGAGATCCTGAATTGTTGGGGGCAGCTAAAATGCTCCTTAATGCAACGGTTTACCAAGACGCAGAAGGGAACGCAGACAAAAAAACACCAGAGCAAGTCTTTGACGAACTAGTAGCCTACTTTGTTACTGGGGCGACTTCATCTAATAAGTCTGCCCTCCAGTTTCAATTGGAACTGAAAGCTGGAGCGTATACAAACGCTGCCCCTCTTAGAAAGACGCTCAAGATTCTTGGCATCTCAGCCCCCCAAGTTGAAGCGTCCCCAGATACTGACCCGTCTTACGCCGAATTAGTCAGAGAATCCTTGCAAGGTATTATGGGGGAAGATGTGGAAGTCACCATAACTAACGCAAAAGATTTCTTCAAAGACGTTAAGAAAGCTACTCAAGCATTTCATTCACGCGCCATTGTAGATGGCAAGTCCCGCAAACAAAACATAAAGCGGAACATGAAAGAAGTCGATGCACTCGGTCTAGAGAATGGCAACATGGACTCTGTTATTTCTGCTTTAGAGAAAATTTCTAAAGGAAAAAACAAGATGTATGCACTTGTTGCTAAAATTATTCTTAGCAAGAAAGGGCTTCTTTCCAGAATCAACTTTGTTATGGATGTGTCTACTCATGCGTTTGCTGGTGAGTATACAGTTGATGCGACAGGCACCCCCCAAGTAGCTATTAACTTAGCTCGACGGGCAGAAGGAGGTGTTGAGGGGGTTCTCCTGCATGAACTTACCCACGCAATTACATTTGGGATTCTTCGGACTGACCCTAAAAATAGGACGGCAAAAGAAAACGAATCAATCGCCGCGCTTGAAGCACTTTTCCAACAAGTCAGGAGGGAAGCAAACAAAGGACCCCAAAGTGGCTTAGTTGATTATGCCATGTCAAACCTAGATGAGTTTTTAACTCACATCTTGGTATCCCCTAAATTCCAAAAATACGTCAAAGGTATCAGGGTGCCAGATGGCTCACGCAATTTGTTGCAAAGGATCTTAATACGCTTAGGGCAATTGATGGGAGTCCCATCTAGGCAATACAGTGAAGCCGTAGCCAAGGTGCTTGATATTGCTACGCAAACCGACCCCGTAACCGGAGGGTCTATCGCAGAATCAGTTGCGGCTAGCGTTGTAGGTTCTCAGACTAGAAGGAACGCACTGGCCTCCAGCATCGGGGGCAGGGGGGAAGCCGCACTAGAGGAAAAACTAATCGAAAGCGCCAGAGAGATTTATGCTTGGGCGGCGGCTTTCCTGCCCAACGAAGTAAATGTCGTATTTGATGACAGTATCGATGTCATTGCAGAGTTCAACCTAGACACACAGTCGATCCATATCAACGGTGTGCGAGCCGCTATCTTCTTAAACAAAAAGTTAGCCGAAGCTGGGGGGACAGGAATAAACAGAGAGCATATACTTTCTCAGATTCTTAATGAGGAGATGGCCCATGTCAGTTCTTTCGCTACGCTCACGCAAGCTGAAATCAACGACATGATGGCAGCTATGACCAACAAAGAAGCGTTGAAGGTCATAGAGAAATACTACCCAGCAGATGAACAAGCGGAGGCAGTAGAAAGATTGAACAGCCCCGACCCCAAAGTTAGAGAGGCTGAGAAATTCATCTTGGTTGAAGAGAGCTTACGGATGCACACACAGAATGTGCTTAGGGGCGCGACTACGGAAGAGAACGTAGATTTCCTTTTGGAGAATCCCCCCCTCATTAAGACTGTCCAGAAGTATTTCAAAGCTCAACTTCGTAAGTTGACGTATCGTGTAAGTGGGCAAGTGCCTCCTTACATGAGGAAGTCAGTGAACCGTATGATCACTGAGATGAGGGCAATGGAAGCGGGTTACCGGACTTCCCCTAACGGTATGCATTTTGATACTGCCGATCCTGATGCGACTCTTCGCCAGTTGCTGAAGCAGTTGGAAATGAACAAGTCCGTAGAAGGCAGGGACGAGGAAGAAGACGAAAGTGAAGGTCCTGCGGTGTTGACCCCCTCACTACAAACTAGAATAGGTGCCGATGCTGGAGGAGTCCCCTCCGACCATACAGGACTGGGGGGTCTAGCAGAAGGCAAGTCGGTTGTTACTAACGCAAGTCCTCTTCCTGAATCGTTTATAGAAGACGCCAAAGCAGGGAGGACAGTTCGTGTTGGTAAATCGCACACCAATATTACTCTTGGAAGACTAAGTAGAGAAAGGTTGCTAAAGGGCGGGACAGAAAACGAGGCTTTTGACGAAAGCTACCCTCTGGGAGTAATGCCTTTTTCTGTCGCTATTAGAGGCAAGAAATACAATGCGTTTAACGTCCGCTTGTCTAATGCAGGAGTAAACTTATCGGACGCCCAATACGAAACCTTTTTGAAGGGGTCTGCCGCTTCTTATGTCCTTGAGGAAGCCATGACTCTTGAGGAGGTCGCGGACAATATTAACAGACAAGCTAATAGGAACCGCGCAGCAGCAAAGATTGGCAAAACTGATTTGTTGCTGACGAACCCTGAACTTGAGTTGCTGGGCAAAAAACAAATTGTCCCAGCAGGAACTGTTGTTTACGCGCAAGGAGCAAAGACAGTAGTAGGGGGACCATCAGGGGACCTTGTCTCTGCCAATGAAGCTATCGACATTAGTGACCTAGATCTCTCCGAGTGGGGTACTCTGGCATATAACCCTGCCCAAGGGAACTATATGTATAGTGCGTCCAAAGATGACCAAGGGGCAGACGTTTATAACACGGACCAGAAATTTGTTTCTGCGGACGAAGTGATGATGGTCAGTGATCTCAAAGCGCATGAACAGGGCGAGAAGAATCCATTTAAGAACTTCACTGTCCTCGCACGGAATGCGGTGTTCGCCCCACTAGACCCTGAACTAGAATCCGACCGCCCCGCGCATGAGAGACTTCGGGAATCAGTAGACAAGAATCAGGAATCACCTACCACGTTGCAGAAATTGCAGACACGCTACGGTGGGGACATTGAGTTTTCTGAGAATGTAAGTGCCGCGCAATCAAAAGTAGACGAAGCGATGCATAGGGGAGTCGAACATATCGACTCTGGCATACTAGGCAGTAAACCCCATGAGTTAGCAAAACTTCTGGACTCTAAGATCGCCCCTAAAGACAGGGTTGATTGGAAGAAAAATTGGAGAGGTCAGGCGAAAGATTGGAAAGACAAGGGTAAGGAAGCAGCATATTACGAAGATGTCGAAAAAACTGCGGGTAAGATACTTGGGGTTCTTGAACGTGCTTTGTATGAATACCCTGACTTTGTTTCTTGGTATGAGGAGCGTGTTAAAATGGCCCTCGATATTTTTGAGGAACTAGACCCCGACATTAAAAAGCCAGAGAATAGTTTTGTGCTTAAAGCCCTTCTTGCTGTCACATCAAACGGCAACAAGGTTAAAGAGCAGACAGAGGATTCTTGGAGAATCTATAAGCAGTGGAAAGCTACAGGCAAATTCTTCAACGATGAAAAGCCGAGAGGCACAAGACCGTCTGCGATTAATGGTCATTTAAAGCTACTAGATAAATGGGCGGACCAACATGGTTGGGAATTCGTTGAAGAGTTCTTATCTACCACAGGAACCGTAGCGGAGCTAAGAGAAAGACTGCAAGTGGACTTTGGTTACACCAAAACACAGGCAGAAAAATTAACTACAGGGGAGTTGATCGACGAGACGGTTCCGTTCGCGCTAGTCTTTGGGGCTAAGTTAGGTTCGTTCCACCATAACCTTAACGGAAACTTTGATCCCATTACCATGGACCTTTGGTTCATGAGAACCTTCGGTCGGACAATAGGGGCGCAACTAGCGAAGGACACCCGTGCGGAATTCGCAGCGAAAAAGAAAAGAGTAGATGCAGCTTTAGAGGCGTATATTAAAACGGACCCGAAAGGGGAGTTGTTCAAACAAGCAGGGCTTGGTCGTAAACGCAAAAGAAGCACGGACCTTGTTATAGGGTTAGCCAAGTTCTGGACAAAGCCCAGCCACAGACAGATGTTCTGGGGCGAGAGCGAAGGTTCATGGGTTGAGTTTTCTGGCAAGATGGAGAAAGCATCTCCTGTAACTGATGAACTCAGGAAAGCTACCAATGCTCTTTATAAGGTTCTTGATAATGGGGTAGAATTAATTGAAGCCCCAGTTTCAGGAGGTCACCGCAGGTTTATTAGACTTGCAATGATGGGCGCGATGGATAAATTAGAATCCTCAACTGGGGTCCGCATGATCCCTGCGGAAGCGCAAGCGATACTTTGGTATTATGAAAAAGCAGTCCACAAAGAATTCGGGTCGGGGCAAGAAGAAGCGCCTGATTACGCTACAGCCGCCAACGAAGTCTTCCGAAACGAAAGAGGAAATGATGCAGTCTCTTTTAGAGAATCCACCGCTAACCAGCGAAGAGGAAGAGTATCTAGAGACGCTGACGGAGATCGTCGGGGAGGACTAACACCCCCGAAAAAACTTCAGTCTCGCTACGGGGGGTCAGTTGCGGGGGTTACCCCCACTGGATTCCCTGAGAGACAGACTGCGGAAGAAGTAGATGACCACTACTTAGATGCAGTAGCGGCAGGTGACTTGGCGACTGCCCAAATAGTTATTGAGGAAATAGCCGCTAGATTAGGGTTCCACCTAGACGAGCAAGGCGTCCCGCAAGTCTTCGCTAGAGGCGGGTTAGAAAAAGGCAGGGAAGTTTTTGGTCCCATTGCTTTCTGGGTGCAAGACTTCGATCAAGATGTAGCCGCCAAATATCGAGACACGGCGGGAACTTATTCTGGCACCCCCGCTATAGGGGTTGATAAGAACGAGGCTAAAAAAGCCAATAAGAGGACTGTAGAAGTAATCAAAAAAGCTCCCGAAGCTATCCGACAACTAGTTGCCTACAACCTTTTGTCACAAGGTTACGCTAATGCGGAAGCTACTGTTCTGCCTAGAGAAGATATGCGGACCACCAATAGGCGAGCCGCCCCGCCCAAGATTGGGGATAGTAGGGCCAAAGATATTTTGACCTTTAACGTAGGTAGTGCGGAAGGCCAAACAATGTTTGGGGCCTTTGGGAAAAGGCTGATAGATGCATACAATTCTGGCGACTATAATTATGTGCTAGATAACTGGGACAACGACATACCTGATTATAAAGTCACCACTTGGGTGAGGGACATGGTGCGTCTTAGTAAAAACGAAGTCCAAAAAGCGTTTGGAGAAACCTCAGAACTTATAAGGCGATCTGCTCTTAAAACCCCCAAGACGGACGCTTTCCTAAAGGCTATTTCTGCGGACACCGTGTTAGGCCCCATGAGAACCATGACCCGTGTGTATATTAAGACGGGGCCTATAAAATACACCGAAGGTAAGGGTGGTTTCATGGATAGCAGGTTCCAGCAGAAAACCTACGAAGAAGAAGGCTATGGAACTATTTGGGACGAGAAGGCTGTTGGTGGGTCAAGAGGGTTTGACCAACCTTTAGCCGCCCAGATTGTCACTGGTCCGTCAGCAATTATTAAATCAGCAGAAGTTGTTCTTCGTGATGAAGAAGGGAACGTGATCCCTCCATCGAAGCGGTTCAACCTTACCAAGAAGAGCATTCTGCAATCCCGTTACGGGGCAGACAGTGCTGAAAGCGTCCAAGGTTTAAGTGAGGAATACCAGTTCTGGAATATGCCTTTTGAAAAGTTCTATAAACTCAGCACATCTATGGCTGGGAAGGTATATGATTCTGTCTATTCTCTTGGCCGCATCCCTGATTGGGTCAAGGAGAAGGTCCCCCGATTAGCCAACACGGACCTCAAGGCTTTTCATTTCGGGTTAGACTTCCTTCGCGTTTTGGGGGGAGTAACAAAAATAGCCCACGTAGAAGATAAAGCACACTTTGATAAAGTAATTGCTTACTTAGAAGAGGTTGGTTGGGAAGGCCCCCTTCCACAGTTTGCCCCCGCTACAGAGGACCATCATTTTAATGCCTCTACTATAAAAAGATACGACTTCACGGCGAAGCAGTTTGTTGAAGGGGAGGTTACTCAAGGGTTCGTCTTCATGGAAGAAAACAAAGACGCCGTAGAGAACGCCGATAAACAATTACTTGATGCCGCAAATCTCTCAAGGGCGCGTTTGCCACTGGTCGAAGGGGCGCGGACAAAGCACTTAGGTGACGTTTTGCGAGGAGCGGCTTTCACCTACCCTCCCGAAGATGTCGCTAGATTCTTAGTTCGCCACGCAACTGGGCGAACTTTTTCAGCACAAGACGAACGTAGTCTGGGGGAACTTGTTCCTGCTTCGCTTACAACGGAGGCTTATCAGGGTGAGACTGTTCCACTTTGGACGGAAGAAGATCTAAAGAAAAGCACATTCTGGAAAGAGAAAGCCCGACTCGCATACGATAATTTGACGCAAGAAGTTCGTCAGGCTGAAAGAGCCAATGTGATGGCGAAGGTTGGCGGGGGGTCACTCTTTCAAATTGAAGCGGAACATCGGAAGCACTTTGGTCAATCTGTCTTTAAGATTATAGACAGCCACACTGGGGAGCAGGTAGGCAAGGACTACGCTTACGACAAACGCAAATTTGCTCGTCGTAAAGCGGAGCGCCTCGACATGAAATACGGGGCATCCCGTTATAGAGTCAAAAAGATTGACCCCCCAAAGTTGCAATCCCGTTACGGGGCAGCATCAGACATCCCTTCAGTATTAGACGGGGACTCTGTAGACTACAGTAACTTTGTTGAACTGCTTGATCTTCCGCTTATGGAGATTGGGACTTATAAAAGCCCCAATCTGTTCTGGAAAGTTTTCAGGGGGGAGTCCGACCCCGCCATCCTCAAGTTTATGGAGTTGCGGGATGCGTTCATCAGGGAGAATAAAAAAACTGCCGAAGACTATAAGCTCCGGTTTGACAGAGCGGTCAAGGCAGCTAAGAAGCGGGGGATCGACATCCCACCAGAACTTATAGCGCAAGCAGGTGGATCTATACGGGGGTCTATGTTGTCCGACTCCCAGAGGGAGGCAGTAGATACCCTGTATCAAAACGAACGCAAAGCAGCATCGGGTATTGCTGATAAGGCAGACAGGGACCTTGCTCTTCAAATAGCAAAAGATAACCGTGATGCTGAGACACTTAAATACAGAAAGCAGAACAGGCAGATAGAGATCGCTAAACGAGACAGGGGGTTGAAAGATCTGATGGCGCTTGATACTGACGTATGGACTATCGTTCTGGACCTACGTAAGTTGACAGACGAGATGTCGGCAAAGGCTAAGGATCTTTTCGGCAGCACACTTATCGACGCAGTCTTCGATACTAACTTGGGGATCTATTTCACCCGCAGGTTCCGTATGTTTGAGGATAATGATTGGGCAGACACGATTAAGACAGACCCCGACTATGCTTTAGCTAGGACAGACGCCGCGAACTACTTCGCCCAACAGTATCTGGAACAAGAGGCAGACCACATTATGCGGAACGACCTTTCTATCAGTAGAAGTGATGCCTTGGACCAAGCAGAACAAGCACTCCACGCAAAAGGAACAGACGCTAAGACTATCGGGACTAACATGATGCTCGACTTCATTGATAGCTACGGGAATATGAAGCTAGACACTAGCATGGATGCGTATATCGGGGGCGACTCCGTGCAGCACATAACCATGAAAGGGCATACGCATCTTGCTAAACCCCTCAAGGAAATCTTGTCTAGTTTTGATGAGAAGAAAGATATCCCAGAACCATTGCAGCAATTGCTTGGAGTCTATGGGGACGAGGCTGGGTTAGATAATGCTCTGCATACATTTATAAATGTAGGTTCGATCATGTCGAACCAAGCATTCCTTCAACGAGTAGTCGCCCATGGCAGAAGTAAAACTACCAGACTTTCAGGGGTCGGTGGGGACACGCGAGAACCTTGGATGATTACTGCCGAAGAGTTTAAGAAAGATCGAGAACTGGCACCTGATGACAGGAAGTATGCGGGGTGGGTCCAACTACGTGATGAGGAGCATCCCGATTGGAATCCCGCTTCTGGAATGTATATGCCGAAAGAAGCTGCGGACAACCTAACCGCAATGTTTTCTGTGGACAAGGTTAAGCCCAGAAAGATGGCAGCAGTAGTCGCAGCAGGGGTTATCAGGGGCTTGCAAATCGCCACTGGTCTTTCGTTGGCATCTAAGACATTAGGTGCTGCGGGTTTCTATCTCAGAAATGCCGTTGGTAACGCATTGTTCTTCGGGCCTATGCAAGGGCATTACGGCAGCATAGGTGCCATGTTCAAAGAAGGCGGGGGTGTTCTTGGTCTTACTGAAGGTCTGAAAGAGGACTCCCTTATCAGGAGGGCAGCATTCGGTTCCCGTGCTGAGATGAACGCAGAACTTAGAGAGCTTGCTGCAATGAATGTGTGGGGGGATGAGATGGACGCACAGCTTCTGCAAGATTTGCTTTCAGGAAAGAAAGATTACTTCTCCGTGCAAGAGGGGTTAACCAAACTGATCGACAAGTTGGGTAAGCAAAGCCCAGCAGGTCGTGTGACGGGGGTCGTTAAGAAAGGTTGGGACGCTTCAGCAAGTGGTTACAACGCAACTCTAGGACTGTTGACTCGTATGGCGTCTGCCATGGATGCATACCATAAGATCAGTTTGTATGAGCATGAGTTAAGGGTGTTGGTCCAAGCAGCAGAGTCAGACCCCAGTGGTCAATTCGGCAGACTACTTAGACCAGACGGCACACCCTCCCCCGCAATGAAAATGAAAGCGGCAGAGAAGGTTAAGATGACTTCTCAAACGTATAGTCAAGCGCCCCCATGGGTTACAGGCTTTACGAGGGGTGAGATAGGGATCGCCATTTCCCCTTACTTGCGGTTCGCGGCAGAGGTTCCGCGAGTCATGATCAATAGTTACAAGCTGGGTTTCCAAGAAATGAGAAGCGGTAACAAGGTGATCAGGAACAGGGGCATAAACAGGGTAGCGCACTCTACATTTATGTTGTCCTTTGTTAGCGGGGTATTGCCTACCATGATCAACCGTCTCTGGGCAGGTCTTAGTGACGATGAGGAAGAGGCATTGAGGTTGAGCGCACCTCCTTACCTTCGGAACAACCGACTGATTTATTGGAAGGATAAAAATGGGAAGTATAACAGTCTGGATCTCACCTACCTTAACCCGTTCTCCTTGGTGACAAACCCCACTAGTAGTGCGGTTGAACATATGGTGACCGGAGATTGGGACGAAGTTGTCCCCTCAATTTTGGGGGGCGTTGCCGAAGGATACATGGGAGAGCAGATATTATTCGGAGCGATAATGGACGTTGCCACAAACACGGATGATCGTGGTCAACCGATCTTCATCAAAGGTGGGGATGATTATGGCGAACAACTCTGGAGGGGGACGCTGCATATTGTAGACAAGGCTTATGGGTTGAGGACCCCGAAGAAAATAGCAGAGGCAGTAAGTGCTATGCAGGGGACATACACAGGAAAAGGACTAATGGGTCGGGGGCCTCTCGGGATCATGTTCCAAGAGTTCCTTCCTGTTAAACCTTACCCGATTGATTTGTCGGCTAACCTGCGGACTTACCTAAGAGACAACGCCGGAAGAACAAGAGACGCTAAGTCTAGGCTGAGTCGAACATACACCAAAAGAACTATGTCGGACGAGAAAGTCATAAGCATTTATGAGGATGTTGCCGACACAGTCCACAATCTGAACGATGAATTGGGGACCGTTGTCAGGGGGTTCCACAGTCTAGGGTTGTCGTGGGATGAGATCATCTCAGAGGCAAAAACAAAACAGGTGGGGGAGAAAAGAGTCAAGCACTCTGCTCTTGGGTTCTCCCAAAGGATTATCCTGTCCCCAAGGGCAAAAGAAATTATGATGAAGGAAAGTGCCACAAGGCACCGATTCATGCTCCTACAGAACCACATTTACAAACAACCAGAATTTAAAAGGATAGATAAGTAATCGCCATGGCTAAGAAAACTAAGAAAAAGTTTGTGCCTCACACGATGTTCCACCCTGACACAGGGGAAGGAGTTAAAGTGAAGACGCACAAGAAACATCTTGATCTATCAAAGAAAGGATGGACGCACCGCAAACCCTCCAGAAAACCACAACCAAAAGGGAAAACCGCTTCCTTGCGGAAACGGTTGGTTAAAAAGATGGGGAGGGGTGGTGGCTATTAGCCTTGATACAGAATTCGGAGTGTATCTGTTCCTGCTGGCGACAGTAACTATGTGTTACATCATGAGTAAGTTATTGGAGTGGTGAGTGCCTCTCTTGCTTCCTCACTCGCCTTAGCCCTCTGCTCTTTCAGCATAGCCTTGGCAAGGATAGCGTAGTTAACGATGTCTTCACAGGCATCGTCCACTGTCTCTCCTTCTACCTGCAACTCCCCGTCATTGGTAAAAGAATTAATCCTCTGGATCTTATCCAGAACACGGAGCATGATCCCCTTTACAGGGTTCACTCCCACTAACTCAGATGTCCTGAAGTTAGCAAAAGGGTCCGATGCTTTTTTGCCCCCAGTATAGTCGAGGGACTTACGCTTCATAATGTCTCTGCAATTCTCGCAGGTCTGGTCGTGTAGCTTGAGTAACTGATCTAGTGTCATATCTATGTGAGTTCAAAAGACCCCTTGGTTACTGTGTGAATACCGTCCCGCACCTTCTCAAATAACTTAGATTGTTCGTCCTCAAAAGAGGAACCGCTCATAGCAAGGATGCCTAAGATAAATCTATTGAGGTGCTTCTCCTGATGCGCCCTCACGCACCTTATGCTGGCAGAAGGACTGAACGCAATGATACTCCATCCAGACGGGTTGTTGTCGTGGTCATCAGGTTTTGCTTTGATAGAAATATGAGTGTCCCCTACATCTATAATAGTGGTGGTGGTATCTTCTGGCTCTTTCATTAGTAATGTGTCGAGGTAAGTTTACAGGGTTCAGAATCATGGATCAACTTCATGTTCTGTAACTTTCTATTTATAGCAGTCATGACGTATTCCTCGATGGAGTCATGCGCCAGCAGCACCTTCTGAAGGGCATCAGACTTAGCCCCGTTACGGTGGATGCGCCCGATAACCTGAGAGAATTCCTTAGCGTTAAAGCTAGGGGAGATCAGGGATAGCCTCGGCCTTTTCCCTTGGACATCATGCAGGGAGATGCCTGTCCCACCAGTGGCAGAGTTAAGCACCAGACAATGAGCCTCATCGTTTTGAAATTGCTCGATGTATTCGTCCCTATCGTCAGGGTGTGTCGCCCCATAGATAGCTTTACAATCCAACAGAGCAGTTAGTTCTTCTATGCTCTCGGTGTAGTTCAGGAAGATCGCTACGTTATAGCCCTCATCCATTGCCTCGTTTGTCATGGAGGCGATGTCCGCGATCTTATACATCTCGCACATCTCCCGCGCCCTACCTATCTTGACGATTGTTAGTTCGTCTTCTTCCTCGCCTTTCTCGGGCATTGTCCCGTCTTCAATGTATGCTCGGACATCTTCTGCTGACAGGTTAAGTTTGGAATACTCCCTAACGATCTTCTTATTATTCTTAAACTCGATAGGGTCCACGATTACACGGTTAGCCCTAAAGGAATCAGGGAAGTCTTTTACGGTTAAGCCTTTGGTCGTTACACCATACATAGCCTTTCGTAATTCTGTCAGGGCAAACTCTGGGTCGGTCATTTCGTAGCCTCCGAAGTATCCCTCTTCGCACCGTAGAGAATGCAGCCATGAGAAGTAACTGGGCAAGCTCCCGCAGGGACTGCTCCGGTCGTTGTTGTGCAACCGCAGCATATACCCTAGAGGGCGCATCTCTATGGGAGACTCACAAGGAGTCCCACTCATCCCATGGACTACATACCCCTGCCTTATAAGGGCAATAAGAACAGCAGCATTCTGAGTCCACGGTCCCTTTAACTGGTGGATCTCATCCACAAGAAACAACGTCTCTTTGCGGGGGCAGGTCAGGGGGTTCCACGTAAAGTGTTTCTTCCCCCGCTTCGCAAGCCACCCTGTTTTCCCCAGACGCAATTTCTCTATGTTGAGAATGAACAACGGTTCGATGCCGCACTCCTCCAGTTCTCTTTTCCAAGTAGGGGACACTGCCTTCGGGCATATTACTGCTACGTTTTTAATCCGGTCGGACTTAGCTAGGATAGTTCTCGCAGTCCGCGCCCCCACTACCGTCTTGCCTGTTCCCATGTAGGATGAGTCAAGGGTGCTTCTCCCTGACAAAAGGTTAGGGACAAAGAAATCATGCGCCTCTTGTTGAGGGGGGAACAATTCCTTCATAGCTTCAGGCCCTTCCCTGCTCCTAACTTATCTTCCCCAGCATGGATTGCTTTGTCGTGCCAGCAATCACACTTACCACAATAAATATCATGGGACTCTGTCTCTGCTTTCTTGCTGGTGTTCACTAACCGGAACACATCACTCGGGTCGATGCGCCCAGTTAATTTGTCACAGGTAGTGATGAGCCTCTTCTGTAGATATGCTGCTATACCTTGTGCGTCTTCTTCGTCTAGGGAATGAGACATCCCTTCGATGAGATCCAGAAAGTAATCGATCTTCTGTAATCTTTTCGTAGCGTTGTTACGTGCTTTGATGTTCTTAGCCATTGGTTCGTTTTTGTTTGGGGGTTAATCTCCGATCTGAGCGGCAGCACACCACATACCTATGAGGGCTAGGCACTCCTGCATTGTGGACTCTGATGCCAAGAATTCTAACTCATCGAGTTGATACCCACTTTGCTCAAGGAAGTCATCCATTACGGGGTCCTCGCTTATGCTCCAGATAACCCACCTATCTCTAGAAGCCCATTCAGGTCCATTAAAATCAGGGGGGAGGGACTCCTTTCTTCTGCTATCCTCTACAAAGTAGTGACTGCCCAAGATGTCTCGGACATCGTAAAGCCCTTTCTCTTTTTTCTTAACGAAGATCACTCTGCTCCCTCCTCGATTACTTCTCCTGCTTGGTCTTCTTTAAGCAAAGTATCCACCGCTTTCAGGACCTCGTCCCTTAGCCTACGGTCGAGCTTACGCTTCATCAATATATCTTTGATGTCACCAGCAGTGAAAGCAGGTTCACGTAATCTTTCTGCCGTTGGTCTGCTGACCTCCTTCGCGGAGGTTGGCACTGGTTCAGGTGCAGGGAGGGGGTCCTTAATGAGGGACTCGATGTTCATCCTATGGACCGTGCTTGACCTCATCTTGCGTAGCGCAAACTTCGGGAGGTCCTTGAGGAACTTAGCAGGTTCAAGGGAGGCGAGGTATTTGTCCCCGTCGATCTCCACCACTCGGTGGACTTCTTTAGATAATGGAGTTGCCATAATGTATTCAGTTTTGGTTTGCCCCCACCCCCCAAGGAGAAAAGTGAAAACCTCAGAGGGTGGGAGCGGAGTCCATGAAGCATGGTTGTGGTCATCTTCATTGGACTCGGGGTGACTATACACAGATAGATTCTTTTGTCAAGAATTTGTTATGTCTTTTTTTATCTGGTCTATCCGGTTGAAGATCTCGTCAACGGGTGCGCCGATGCGGGGTTCAGTCATGTTCTTGATGTCGTCTTTAAGTTCTTCTAACTGATCTAGGATGAGGTAACGGGAACACACCCGTCTCATCCAAGGAAGATACTTAGCCACATTGACAAGTTTACTCATTAACTGGGGCCTTGCTTTGCTGATACCTTTCATGACCGTGCCGTATCCCCATGATGTAAAGTAGGGCGAGACTCTGGGTGAACTGACCTTTAGTCCACTTACGTTGTGCTACGTTCTCGATAATCTCAGCTTCGATCTTAGCGTGTTCGTCCGCTTGCTTACTCTGAATCTCCTCCAAGGTCATTATAATACTCCTGCTTCTTAGGGTTTCGGATCTGCCCCATGGAGGGGATTCTTTCCCCAGACAAGATCTCTTGTTGCTCGTCTAGGATTTCCCCAAGAGATATAATCTTTTCTCTTACGTCTACCCTCTTGTCGGGGTCTGTCTCACGGTCGTAAAAATCCACCAGTTTTTCTGTCAGTTCTTTCCAGCTTCCTGTCATGTCTTCTTCTCCTTAATACTATTAATGTTACTGTGATAGCGGTTATGCAAATGATGAGTTCTTTCATACTCATAGTAGTTGGTCTATCAGTTCTGCTGCGTGTTCCTTTATCCAGATTCTCCCTGCACTGGTGGTTAAACCCCTGTCGGTTAACAACACAGAGAGAGCATGGAGAAGTGCAGGTGCTTTGCAAGTAAGGTAAACCAGTTCTTCCCACGCCTTATCATCTGCCTGTCGGTCCTTGGGGAGGTTCAGATCCTGACTAAGGGTCGCAACAATCTTCTTCCCCCTATAAATAACCAAGGTGTTTTTTTCTAGGAGTTTACAGTGAAACTCTGGTCCAGATACTTTAGTGTAATTCATTGATACTGTGGGTTTCTTCATACCTGTCGAAGTCTTCCTGAGACTGCATAATGTTGTGCCTCAGTTTGAATACCTCTGCGAAAGAACTGAGAGGGAAAGTAGCGTGATTAAAATAGAGGGCAGGGAAATAAGTGTAGTCCCCGTCTTCATCTTTCGCCAGCATCCCATCCTTGTCACGATGTGCGACTGGGTTTATCTCAATACGGTAGCGCCCGTCATTGGTCCCAGATCTAAGGTAAGGGTAAAGGGGTTCACTCCAGTAATCGGAGGTAGTGTAGTCCTTCTCTGACAGGGCAAACAAACCGGAGGACATTAACTCTTCATGGTATCCCCCGCATGAAACAGGGCTTTATACTTCTCCACTATCCTTGCCCACCTTGCCTTCTCCTCGGCCTTGCGTTGACGAGCAACCTGCCTCATGCCCAGCGCCTCCATTGATTTAGCAAAGACCCACTCTTTAGTTTTCTGGGGCAGGTCTTCTACTGTGACCTTGTATCTAGCATCCCCAGACTGGTAAGAGTGGAGGCTTAGAACTCTCCACCCTGATCCTCGCTGAAGTTTAATCGTGTGTCGGTATTCAGGTTCATCCCTGCCGATCCATCTCTCTCCGAAACAAAAGGTATCAGTAACGATCTGAGGGTCGAGACGCAGACCCTTGGCAATCTGCTCAAGGGATTCGGTTGGTGATAAGGAACTTATGTTCTTCATAATATTCAGGTTGGTTGGTGGTTAGTCGTAGCCCATAGTGTCGAGATCTCTGGGGAGCGAGAGAACCTCAACAGTCGCGGCCCCATGAGGGTCTTTGACTATGAGTCTCTGTCCGTTCACGGACGCATGGTAATGCTTGCCGGGAGTCACCTTCCTGATGATCTCTCCGAACCCCGTGCCGTTGATCTCGACTATCAGGTTTCTGGTGAATACTTCCCAGTGGTGTGTGGGGTAGGTGTCTTTCATAATATTCAGGTTGGTTGGTGGTGTTTGGTATTTGGTTTTAGTGAGTGAGTGTCCCGCCCCCCCGTTAGCCTAGTAGAACTCCTACAAACTACAGGGCAAACACATGAACGTAGGGGGGCGGGACTGAAATTATTTCTAGTCCTTCCATGCGAACCAGTCGTCGAACAGGGGTAGAGTGGATAACGTATCCTTCGCAAAGGAGTTAGCATTACTGAATGCCCTGTCAAAGATCGCAAACTTCTCATCGGGGTAGCCTTCACCCCACGTAGCTGCCTTGACCAAGAAATCAGGAGTCAGCATAGACCCACCGGAAACAGGGAACGCAGTCCACCAGATGTGGTCCCATTTGTAAGGTAGGTTACTGCCTTCTGGGGACTCAGCTAGAACGCAGACTCGTCTGTCATTCTGCATATACAACCACTCGTTAGAGGGGGCCTCACTTGTCCCTACAAGGATAGCGTGTTCCCCGTTCCTCTCGTTCACAACGATGTCCCCTACACGGTTATCTGTCTTAGGGTAACAGGACTCCATGCTTTGTCCGTGCTTCAACACTTCGACTACATGGGGAGTGATCTCAATATTCATTTGTTGGCTCATGATGTTAGGACTATACACAGATTGAATTCTTTTTCAAGACTTTTTATTTTTTTTTCAATCCTCATTATCTACCTCAGTGGTATAGGCAAAGTCTATGTCCCTGTTATCTTCAGCTTCCCTAATGACCCTTAGAATTTGCTCGGCCTCATCAGGTGCCGCTACCGTAATGATGATTACAGGCATGGCGCTTTAAGCATGGTCAGGACTAGTAAAGGCTAGGTTAATTTGAATCGTCGCACCGTTAGTGACTACGGGGTTGTCCTCATTTAACTCAGAGTCAACTAAGAACTCGTAATCATCTACCTCACGGTTGACCCCCTCACCATCAATCCCCCCTATCCCACGGTCCTTCAGGTGCTTCTTCAAAACCCCTGCACTCCCGACGAAAACCCCTATCCTGTCAGAGAAGATTCTGATCAGGTCTGCCATTTGATTAAGGCTAATAGAGTTAGCCAATTCGATTGTTTCTTTATTCATAATTAACAGTTGTGTCGCGCCCAACAAATCCTACCGGAAATGTGCTGTGGGTTTCAGTTGTCACTTCCTCGGTGCTGTTTAATTGTGCCAGCATACGTTCGTAGTTAGCGTCCCTCAAAACCCACCGTGCCTTGAACCAGTCCTCTAGTCCTTGGTCCATTGCCTCCTCCAGATCCTCATCAGCACCGACGATGACTTCCGTTGTCCGTATGATGTTGTCACTCCATGACTCCCACTCGACAAGGTATACAAGGGGTTCCTTCTCCTCTTCTTCCTCGGGTTCATAAGCATCATACAGTGCCATCAGAAAGATTGTGCTGATGACATCATCATCTGAGAACCTATCACCATTCTGGGCGTGAACTGTTTGGCATATAACATCCAGTTCTTCATCAGAATAAAGGTCCTCTTCCTCCTCCTGTAAGATCATCTTCATCAACGCAGAGTTAAGGCGAAGTAGTTGCTTCCCCTCGGGGTCTTTCGGAACAGGTAACCTGCCCCATTGCATTGCCTGACCTCTCTCCAGATCGTAAGGGACCGGAACTGTCAGAGAGTCGTCGAAGCTCTGGCTATTTATAGTTGCTCCATCAGGTAGCGTTACGGTGTAGCCTCCGATTTCGATTTCGATTAATTTGGTTGTGGTGTTCATTTGGTCTTCTCGTTTATGTATTCCAGATCTTGATCCATCGCTTGCCGTGCTTCCGCTTCACGTTGGTCTATCCAGTTGTGGTATTCCTCCCGTTCTCTCTGGATGTCTTGCTGTGTGAACGGAGCATAGGCACGGGGTCCATCAGACATGATGTCCATTAGTTCTGATTCAGTCATTGGATGCCTCCGTTCTCAGTCCTTGCAGGAAAGGGTTCTTCGATATGGTTTCGGAGTTGTGCTTATCCAGTGCCTTGTCAAGGCGACCCTCAACATGGGTCAGGATGGATTTAATATTAGAGGGACTCCACTCGCCAAAGTTCTTGAGCAGGTTTCGTAAGATTCCTACCTCGTAGCAGATGTCCCCCCGTAAACGGGTTGCTGCCAGTGACTCGGCATGGTATGCATCGGCGTATTTTTCTTCGGTGGTCTGAGGCTTGATGACCTTGACCCCTACCTCTCGGGTAGTCGGTATTATTTCGGTATTGGTATTCACGGATTCAGTATTCATGATCATTTCCATTTAGCGTTACCTTGCAGGACAAGGGCATTCCCAACTATATGTTTGCCAGCAATGGCAGAAGCACTTGGATTTGGGGGGAGGTCTTTGATAAGACCCTCTTCGTTCACAAGGAGTTGATCTCCCCCGTCGAGATAAACCAGTTCGACCAGCCCACCAACAAATTGCTGGGACTCCTCAAGAGTTGGCTCACGGTCTTTTAGTATTTTTGTTTCAGTATTCATGATTCGTTTAGAGGTAAAGGACTACTTCGCCATCAACAATTACAGCAAGCACTGCGTAGTCTTCGCCCTTCCACTTGCGGGGCTGAAGCTCAACCTTCTCCCCTTCATCGAAGGGTTCAGGGGTGGAGTAAATCTCAGCCAGCATAGCCTTGGCTTTAGCGACGGGGTAAAAGGTTGGGAACAGATTATTCATGGTTGAGTCTGGGTATACCCTAGCAGGTTCTGATTTATATTCAAGACTTTTCTACAGGGGAATAGATTTTCTTTGTAACTCACTGAGGATTAATCATCTACCCCGTCTCGGGATTCAAACGGGTTCGCCATGTCGAACAGTTCCTCGGATGAAATCCTGCCACTCTGGGCAGACCAGACCAGCAAGTCGATCTGAGCGTCAGACAGGAAGGGGTATGCCAGTCTCGACAGGTAACGGAAAGTCTTCTCCAGCCTCCGGTATTCCTTCCCGTTAGTCGGGGTGTTCTTAGGCACGTTGTCTACCCCCCGATCCCGTAACCAAGCAAGGATGTGGGTATCCAGCACGGCGTAATCGCACCCCTGTCTGGTGTGTAGCATGAAGAATCTTGCCGTCTTATTCCCGACCCCATGGATCGAGAGCAGTTCGTCAAGGGTGCAGGATGCGAGGTCCAGATCAAGGGACTGCATGATCCCCTTGGTGAGTCGTCCATACTGCCCGACCTTGCTTGCGACCAGTGCGTTATGCACCCCAGTCTCTCCGATAGATCGGAAGTAATCGAAGGGGGTTTCTTCCCCCAGCTTGGGTCCGAATCTGAGGGGACTGACCCTGCTCTTATGGAGTAAGCGGGACAGGCAACGGGATGCGTAGTCACTGTTCTTGCCAGCAACGAACATACAGAACAGCCAGAATGCTTCTAGGCTGGACTGATCCCTGTTGTAATTAGTTATGTCCGTAGGGTTTACTACGAGCATGGAATGCGTGGTGTTTTCAGCTTTCATTTTATTGGTAGTAGTTGGTGATTAACGGTCCCTGTCTTGGGGCTTGCACCCCACCCCGTCTTCGTCCATGTCGCAGGGTTCAGGGTGCAGGTTGCGGGGTTCACGTAGTAGGGGTTCAAGCCCCATTTCTTCTCTCAACTTCTCGACGGCATCTTCAATGCGCCGTGCTGCTGCGGGACTGTAGAACCTCTCATCACATTTGTCGCACTTGGTGCATGGAAGGTCTTTAACCGTGATTGTGCTGCCTAGATAGTCGCACACATAGTCGCTAGTCTCGTCGCGGAGTTGCCCCTCAAAGCAACAGGAACATAGTCCTTCTGGGAGGCATTCACTTTCTTTCAGTTTCATATCAGTTGGTTGGTTGGTGATTAACGTCTGCGGTATGCATCCCATGCGTCCCGCTTCATAAGTTCATAATCCTCGGCATCCTCCCTGTCACGGTCGTCCTCCCAGTTATGGTCGCCCAGCCTTTCCTCGATCAGGTTGCGGTGGATAGGCTTGCCCTCAGGCCACTCACCATCACACCCATCGTAACCTGCGAGGTCTTCGTTTAAGATGTAGACCATGTCCTTAGCCACTCCCTCATCCCAGTCATCCTGATTGGGGAAGGTTATCTTTCCCTTCTCGATGAAGGTCTTGTCCCCCTCGATAAGTTTGAAAGTGACCCAGTCTCCATCGGAGATCCATCCCTTAAAGTATTCTTCTGCTCCTTGCATGGTTACGCTTCTACGATTTGGAGTTTGTCCAGTGTCTCGTTCTTCCTGCCCCTCCACCATACGCCACGCTGAATGCCCAGCTTCCTTCTCGGTTTGCGGTGGTAGTGCCTGAACACTTCGCCAGTATCGACATGGACCAGTCTCCATTTCCCTTTCGGGGTATCTACCTGCCCACCGTTAACGGTGGAGGTGAAGCACCGTTGGGGTTGCGCCCCGACCTTGATGCACCACTGCTTCCAGACATGGTTGTGACCCTGACCCCGCCCCGCTAGTGCATGGGCGATCTCGTGGAGGACAGTGTCGATGCTCTGCTCGATGTCATTCATCGAGGTAAGAATCCTGCTCAGGCTAATCTCTCTCTTGATGTGTCGGCACTGTCCGTATCTGCGGCGTGCGTTATCCCAGACAAAGGTCCAGTCGGTGAGGTTCCATTTAGCTAACTGGACTCGGGCAAACTCTTCGATGAACTCGATGGGAGTCTCGTTAGGATTCAGGTGACGACGATCTACTGTGGCAGTATACATGGTAGGAGTTGGATGGTGAGGGGTTCAGGATTAATCGATAAAGAACAGACCGCCTTCAGGGATGTGGGAATCAGCCTCCTTCAGGATATTGCCCCGCAGTTCCTTGCCCTCGGCAGTCGCAGGGGTGAAGGACAGGACCTCCCTGATCGAGTCACGTTGACCTACGGTGACTGATGCCGACAGTCCGGTCATCTTGTTCAGGATCTTCGCGGCCTTGACGAACTTAGGAATCTCGGCAGGTGCCTCGGCGTGGAGCTTTCTGACTTTCACTTTCTGTTGCATGGTAGGTTGGTCGCTCATGATGGTTAACACTATACAGGAGATTGGAAAACATTCAAGGATTTTCTGATATAAAATGAATTTAGTTTGTAACTGACTGATCCTCAGGGTGTTGCGTCTTCAGGTATTCCTCGAACAATCTCTGGATCTCCTTCTGGATGAGGTCAGACCCCGCGCCATTAGCCTTGAGGCCATCGATCAGGGCATGGACATCATCAAAAGCAATCCATGTCTGATGCTCTCCCCCTCCGATATAGTAAGACTCGATCTTGCGGTGGGGGTAGGTCTTCGCCTGTTGGATGCGCCATCTAAACTGGTCGAGGTTCTCATCCCAGTATTCATGCACTGCATCGGCAGGATACCAGCAGTCGTAAGGCAGGTGCTTATGGACCGCAGACTTCAGGAAAGAGAACTGGGTCTTCGCCCTCTCACTATGCTCTGCTGCATCGGCAAGGTCCCTGACCGTGTGACCGTTCCAAGGGGAGTCGATCTCAATTGAGGACCAGCCCTTGCTCTTCTTATGCTTCTTCCAAACTCCGTAACTCATGGTGGTATTCAGGTGGTGGTTGCTACGCCCTATTTGCCTCTGCTCGATCAGCAGCAAAGCTGACCAATGACTCTTCAGAGCATTTGCGACACTGCGCCCAGAGAATAGGGTGACCATGTTGAGTCCTGCCTGCAAAAATAATCTGGCTCGCCTGTTGATGCTTGCAGCACTCACAATGATCCTCTTCATCAGGCTCAACGCGATTTAGGTGATTGACTGGTCTGGCGACCCATCCGGCTGCTGTCAGAATTTCTCTGGTTTTAAAGCTCATGATTCTGGTTCTTTCTGGTTCTGGTTCTGGTGGTGGTGGTGGTTATTATCTATGCGCTTTATCAAGCCTGTCATTAGGGTTGTGATGTTTATCCACGCAATCGATGCGTCGAACTTCATAACCTGCTACCCCGTCAATCGTGTGGGGGATCTCGCATTCAGCCATGTAGATAAGTTCATCCTGCTGGTCAGGGTGCAGGCTATGGGTCCATGCCGTGGATCGTGCGTTCCGGTGCAGTTCCTCTCGGCAGGGGCGTTGATTGCAGAAGCGTTGCTTCAATTTTCTGAGGGCATCAAGGGTGGTATACCCTTGGGGTCGTGGTAGTTCTTTATATGGGGACATGGTATTCAGGTGGTGAGTGTTATCCAATGTGAGCGGCACGGTAACTGCGTTCTTCATTCTTGATTTCCCGCTCGACCATCTCGACTTCCTTCTGGAGGTCGTGCAGTTTGTCGAGGATCTCGACTTGCGACTTCAGTTGGTCGATCTTCCGCAGGATTTTCTCGGAGGTGAGTAAGTCTCCCCACGGGAAGATCGGATTCTGGAGCAGGGTTTCTCGATGTTCCTGCTGGTAGGCACGGAGTTCATCTTCGGATTTCTGGAGGGACTGATACAATTCGTTCATGACAGTGGTGGTATTAATGGTTCAGGCTTTCTGCTTGTAGACGATAGCGTCAAGGAAGGCTACAGGCAGGGCTATTGCGAGGGCAGGAAGGGTGGACAGGACCAGCCAAGTGGCAGGGTAAAACCACTGGACGAATTCCCATGCCGATTGCGTGCCTGAATAGAAGGCAATAAACAATAGCAGGGAGAACAGGAAGGTCTGGGTAATGAGCATGGCAGTCAGCGTGTGATGCGTCCAATTATACAGGAATAATTTCATGATGATGATGGTGGTGGGTGGGTTTAGTTTTCGTCGAAGTGATATTCTCCATGGCAAGCCTCGGCATGGTTCAGTTCGCTTTCGCGTTTACGCTGAACATCCCACAGGGCTAACTCTTCATCTTCGCACTGGCGAATAGCGTTAGCGAGGTTGGTGATCGTCTGGCGGGAAAAGTTGGGGTATTTCTGGGCGAGTCGATGCTCTTCAGTTAGGTGAGCAGGGAGATTCTTCAGGGTCTGCTGGCGGGAAGCCTTGCGTGCTTGCAGGGCAATGGAATATGCTTGGTCGATGTTCATGACAGGTGGGTAGGATGTTGGTTAGTGGTTCAGGCAAAGGGTATCATTCAGCCGACCCCGATCTGCCTTGGGGGATTCGACAAGGGGGTTGTTCCCATCACCTCCGAATTCGGACTGAGGGAGAGAGGGAACAAGGGCAACGCTTTCTTCGATGAAGCACTGGGTCGAGGGGGTGATCCGAAGGACCAGTCTCGCCCCCGCTAGGGACCCCCCTGCCTTGGCCTTGGCCCATGCGCTAGGGGTGACGGTGGTTGACTTAGGTTCCCCGTTCAGGGTTCCGGTGAAGATGAAGGTGGGTCGGTTGGCTTTCACTGTGACAATTAATAGCAGGTTCTGATTTGTTTTCAAGACTTTTCTAAAAGGAAATAGATTTTCTTTGTAACTCGTTAAGGATCAAGGGGTCAGGTTACACGCTCCATGGGTGACCGTCCTCGGTAGCCTCGGCAATCCTGTCGCGGGATGTGACCTGCTCATCTTCGGCATCGGAAGGGCGAGCTACATTCCACCAGATAGGACCTTCGGCCCCGTCATGCAGTTCCTGAATGAACTGTTCGACATGGGTGACAGTGGCGGGAAGAACCCTGACCAGTCCATGGACCTCGACCATGTCACAATCCCTGCCCCCGTGGACGATGGCAACCTTCCCATTTTCGGCGTGCTTCCTAATGGTCGAGGCAAGGTCCTGCCTTCTCTGCAATCGAGTCGTTTCACTGGAGGAGGACGGCCTCGCCCATCGACCCTGCCGACTCACAAGTCGGCAAAGGATTTCATGGTTCTTGCACTTGCGCCGACCATCATCCCGCAGGGTCACCATCCCTGTCCGAAACCATCGAGTCGGGATGTTCATGCGGGGGTCACCAAACGTGTGCCATTTCGGGGGGACTTTCAGGCCCCGCACTTTCATGGTGCGATCCAGTTCAGCGGCGACTTTCTTTTTCCAAGTAGGAGTAGGAGTATTCATGACGGTGATTATTTAAGACAGATTCTGATTTGATTTCAAGACTTTTCTGAGGGAAATAGAATTTGGTTTGTAACTCTCTGAGGATTAGTGGTTTAGGGTCGGGAGGGTTCTCTGGAATTGACTGTCAGACATCGGCAGGAAGTGAGGACCTACCCCTTTATGGACAATGCGATTGACCACCCTGTCGATGTCTTGTCCCCGCTTCACCTGCCCATGGGGTGAGCCTTCCCAGTCGATGTCGGCATTAGCTTTTGCCATCTCGACTTCCAGTTTCTGGATCACCTCATCGGTGTTCTCTGCGATGTAAAGCAGTTCCCTGATCTGTCGATCCAGTTGGTTTCTCTGGATTCTGAGGAGTTGGGAGAACTGCTTGTCGGTAGTAGTGGTCTGATCGGAATTCATTATTCGGATTGGTTGTTGGTTTGGTTTGGTTCTCAGCATTGGCTGAATGCCGCCCCCTGCGGATACAGGGGGCGGGGATCAGGCTAGGCTGCATCGGGGGTCCATTCATCGAGGGGGCATCCCAGAATCCACTCTGCGGCTTTCTGCGCTGCACTGGCAGCACGGGTGTAGAGTTTGGGGTCCTCCTTCAGTTTGCTGGACCAGCCCTTGATGTAGGCTGCGGAATTGTCCACCTGATCGTCACCCCAGCATCCAGTGACCATGCTCAGGAAACAGGCACCCAACTCTGCGATCAGTTCTTCGGCAGCATACTGGTCGCTACCGAAGGAATCGAATTCCACAATGCCAGCACGGGCAAGACGATCTTTCGATCCAGTGGAGTGGATGAACTCATGGAAAAGGACTTTGTAGAATGAGGAAGCATCCTTGAACTGCTCCATCAAAGGCATCTCGACAGTGTCACGGGGTGGGATGTAGCACGGTGACTGCCCTGCCCTTCGTGCCATGATCGAGAGGGTCGGGGGATTCTTGTAACCATCTACGATCTTTTCAGCCGCAGCAATTGCCGCAACCTTTCGAGCCTCGACATCTTCCTTTTTCGGGGGAGCAGGGACAGGGAAATCGACCCCGTCAATCTGCTCTTCATTGAAGACATGGAATTCACTCATGAATCCAATCTTCTTAACGGCGCGGGGGTCACCTTCTGGAACTTCATTCCCATTGGCATCGAGCCACTTGAAAACCCATTTGACAAGGGGTGTGCTTTTCTCACCCTTCCTGACCCCACCCCGAAACGGGGCATCGGCATCGTCATCCCAGAAGGTGACCTTCGTGTAGGATTTCCCAGCCTTGGTTTTACGGGCGGCCTTCCGCTCAGAGATCGAGCGACCATTAGCACGGGCGTGCTTCACAGCCATACGCAGTGCCTGTTTAAAGGTCATCCACCAGATCGATGGACGGCACTCGCCAAGCAGGGTGAAGGTGTTCCCACCCTTGTATGCTTTCCCCGTCTCGAAATTTCGAGGCATGGGGATGATGGTGCAGGTTCCAAGGTCCTGACCATACCACTGGCTGGACCATGGGAGGAGATTGTCTGCCTCCATCCGGTCAGTCACTTTTGCGGTAACCTTCTCTGCGGTGGGGATTCGTTTGGCTTTTGCTTTTGCTGGCATCGTATTGGATTGTTGGATATTCAGGATTGGTGAATGATTAGTAGCCTCCGGTCAGGGTGACCCCGACGATGCCTTCGGGAGCATCGTGAGTATTGTGCTTCAGATCGAAGGTCAGTCCTCGCTCAACATAGGTGAGAACCAGTCGTCCATAGGCATCGGCTTGATGCTTGTCGGTGAGGTCGAAGTAAATGGTGTTCATGGTATTCAGGATAGGTGAATGATTAAACTTCGCAGAGAACTTCAGCCCTGTGCTGGGGGTATGCCTCAAGGCAGGTTTCGATGCTATCGAATCCGATAACCTGATCGGTGGACAGGGTGCCAGCGGTGCAGGTTCCATATGCAGATTCAAGGGCGGCGGATTCGGAATGCCCTGATCCGATGATGGTCTGAGCGTAGCCGATGGCGTGGTGGGTGACGACGATGTAGTAGTTCATGATGTCTTGATGTTTAGGTTTGGTTAGGAGAATTTGATTTCGGAAACAAAGGTCACCCCGTCACGCTTTTCGACAAAGGCGACCACTTCCTCAAGGGAAGGACCAGCAATCTCGACGGGGACTTGCTCACCTTCTGGGGTCAGGAAGAGAAGGTGGAAGACGGGTAAACGGGGGGTGGTGGTATCTGAATTAATGTTCATCGGGACCAGTCTAGGGGAAGGGGTCCTTTCTTCAAGGATTTAATGATATGTTTTGAAATTAAGTCACAAGTAACTGACCCTCAATAGGTTATGCAGGAATCAGGGTGGGGTTCTGGGGGGTATCCTTTCCTGCCCTAAGTGCTAGATAACCAGCATTTGGATTCGTCGTAAGTAGCTGATCTTCAATACTTTACACAGAATCGTGCGAATTAGTCGCATTAGCTGTAACTGATTGAAAACCAATAGGTTATCACTAATGCGACAAAGTGGCAAAAGCTCTGTGCTGCGTTTGAATTGAAAACAGGTGTCTGGACCCCCAAAATAGAAAGACGCCTCAGAAGCGATTCTGGGGACCGTGAGGGCATATCCTCAAAATACGGTTTTACCCCTATATATAGGCTATTCGGCCCCCAGTCCCTCCCTGCTGCACGATCAGGGAACAGGGGTCCAGTGGGGAAGACAGCAACCCCGACCCTGCCCAGCGGATTCTGCACGCGGCACCCTTCATCCCGAATCGGGAATCGTGGACCATGGATCAGGAATCAGGTGAGGTGTAGAATTTTAGCCTAGCCTAAAACTGGGGAGGGGGGAGGGGGGTGGGGTCATGATGCAGGGACCACGGGCGCGGAGCCGAGGTCGAGACGCGACGGGTGGGGTGGGGGTTTTTCTCCAGCACCGAGGTGTATATATCCCCCCTCTGGGAAAAAACTTGACCAAATCCCGATTGCACGAATAATTAAGCCGTATGGAGCAGAACATTAATTACTACGAGCGTAACAAAGAGGCGCGTAGGGAATACCAGCGCCAGTATTATGCTAAAAACAGAGAGCGTATTCGGGCTAAACGGCGCATGGAGGAACTCAAGGACCCCGAAAAGTTTGACGCTAGGAAGAATTACAACAAGCAATACTACCTAAAGCACAAAGCAAAAATCCTGCAAAGCCGTGCGGAAGCGTATGCCAAAAAGAAAGAGGCTCGCAAAAAGGAAATCGAAAGTTCTCTAGACTAATATATACCTTATTGTAATTTACAACTAGCTATACTCTCTACAGGAAACTTTCTAATATAGTTTTTGAGATCCCGCTAAACCCCCCTGCACGGTGGATTGACTTAAACCGCTACGCTGATACGCTAGTGGTTAAATGGCCACCCCCAAAACAGATTCTAAACTTACGCTTTATGCGGGACTCGCGGTTCAGGCAGCAGGAATCGTTTGGTGGGCGTCTAATCTGAACTCTGAAGTTCAGCACAACGACTTTCAAATTCAGATGTTGGAGCGCACGGTGACTAAAAATGCTGAATTTGTGGAAAAATGGCCTGCCGGAAAATGGGGAAGTGGTGAACTCCCTTCGGATACACGACAGGATCTTCATATCTCGGAGCTTCAAAAGCGTGTTGAAAAGCTAATGGACGAGCTATATACGCTTAAAGCGGCAAAATCAGAGTGATCGACACGTTACTAACATATGTCGAATTTAGCTCCCCTTTTCGACTTGTAACCCCCACCCTGCTTCCTATTCTCACGCAGACCGCCCCTCGCCATGAAACCTTGTTAGTGATCCACGTTGCCTGATTCAGAGTGGGTTGGGAGTTTCAACAGGAGATCTAGCGCAGGTAATCCCATGGGAGGGGCGGTTTTGCGTCTACAAACAACTTGAAAAAGTTTCTTGTGTTATTATATACCTAATTGTAACTTACAACTAGCTCTAACCTTAACAGGAAACTTTTGAATTATGTCTGACGATAAATGGGTCTACTGGCCACCGGACGGGTTCCGTGGAATACCGAAGGCAGCTAGCCAATATGTTCTATCACCCAAGGGTTTTGTGTTCAACCTGAAGACGGGCAGGATGCTCAAGCAGCAGTGGGACGGATACAACACCTACACGATTATCCGTAATAAGGAGGGCAAGCAGTATCGCTTCAACCATTCCAAGATTGACGACCCCGATTACAAACCCCTGACAAAGGATTGGGTGCTGAACGAGGACGGGGCCAAGGTAGTCCCTGAATACCCAGATTATGCGGTTTCACATTACGGGGCCGTTTACCGGATCAACCCGAAGAAGACGGGTCCGAGGGCTGGGGAAGTTTTCATGCTTAGTGAGTTTACCAAGCAGGGCCACTCCTACGTGAAGTTATCAAGTATATACACAAAAACCCCCAGAGATGTCAGAGTAGATAAACTAGTCCGACAACTCTGGGGGGATGAGAGTAGTTACTCTGAGTAACGCTACTTCTCTTCCGCTGGTGCGGGTTCAGGTCGCGGGATTACATCCAATCCAACGCACAGTTTTGGAGGAAGCGGTGTGACCGCGATCTCCCCTTTTACGTTAGTTGGTGGGTTTGTGAACGGGATTGGAAGACTTCCGTTAAGTCCCGCAGAACTACAGGATACACCAAACAAGACACAAGACACCGCCGCGAAGCTAATCAGGATTGCTTTCATAAGCCGCGAACTTAGCCTTTACCTATTCAATGTCAACTTCTAAACGATTGACTAGTTTCATTAAATAAGTAGAGTAGGCCAATAATGAACGATCACCCTTTAGACATCGACGGGCTGGAACTTGACGCCCTCACAGAAAAAGGGAATCCGGTTGAAACTCGTTTAAAAAACGTAAATAGCGCCCTTTCTATATTTAAAACCCTAGCTAAAGCAGACGAAAAGTCCGCTATTAACAGGGCGAGAGTGGACGCAATGTTCGACGGGGCCGCACCTTACAACCAGACGAGACTGGAAACGAGCGGTCAACCCCTGAAAACGAACCTGAATTTCGGGGAAGCACAACGCTTACTGGATATTGCGTTATCCGCTTATGTGGACCTTTATTCCAGTTTGGAGTGTCTCGTAGAAGTTCGCGGGACTATGGGGGAGAAAAGCGAGATTGCCCCCATGGAAGACATCGTTGCTGATGAGCTAACGCACTTAATGCGCTCATGGCCCGAGTTCCACAGTTCTTACCTACGTCTTTGCACCACGTTCATTAAGCACGGAGTATCTATCGCTTACTTTGACACCCCTGACGATTGGAAGTTCAGGGTTGGCGGGTTCACGGATATTCTAATCCCCCGTCAGACCCCTGCATCCGAATCCTGTATCGATGTAGCTGTGGGCCGCAGACAATATCTTTTGCATGAACTTTATGGGTTCATCAAGAATGAGAAGGCCGCACAAAGTGTTGGTTGGAATGTGGAAGAGGTAAAGCGTGTCATTTCTGAGAATGCCAGCACCAAGGGTAGGCGTGGGCAATCCTCTAGTCTTTTGGACGACTACGAGGCTATCCAACAGGAGATGAAGAACAACGACATCCACACGGGGATTCAAAACCCGACAGTAGCTGTTTTGCATTTCTGGGTTAAGGAAATGGACGGTTCGATCAGCCACTACATGGCGGCTGAGAACAGCCCGAAAGATTTCCTATATAAGAAAGTTTCTAGGTATCAAAACGCAGAACAGGCTTATGTAATGTTTACGTATGGGGTCGGGTCTAACGGGACCTACCATTCAGTTCGCGGACTTGGCCAACGTATCTTTGCTCATGTTCAGACAAGCAATCGTCTCCGTTGTCAGCAGATTGACGGGGCGATGCTTTCATCTGCGATCATGATCCAGCCTGAGAACCAACGGTCCTTGGACGAGTTGCAGTTCACTTACTACGGTGCATACGCCGTGATGAGTCCCAATGTAAAGATTGTTGAGAAAGCCATCCCCAATCTGGGGACTGCGGTTCAACCTGCACTGGAAGACCTGAGTAATCAACTCCAGTTGAATACCGATACCGTTAGCACGTATGGGCCTACCCAGAGTTCGCCCTACCGGAACCAGATGCAGGTGGTTGCTGACATGGATGTTACGACCAGATTGTCTGGGGCATCCCTAAACCTTTTCTACGCTTCGTGGACTAGACTGTTGAGAGAAGTAGTTCGTCGTGTGGTTACGACCAAAAAACGAGACGCAGCTATAACCGATTTTTATAATAGGTGCGCGAAGCGTGGAATACCTGAAGCGTTTATTAATACCCTTGATGTTAACCGGACCCGCGCTGTTAGATCCATCGGCAGTGGATCTTATGCAAACAGAGCAGTCGCCCTCAAAGAACTGCAAGCAATTAGCGGACAGTTTGATGATGTAGGCAGACGCAACCTGACTAGAGACATTGTATCGACCCGTGTTGGTCACGATCTAGCTAATCGTTATGTTCCTGCGGAAGTTGAGAAGCGTCCTACAGTAGATGTTAAGATTGCGTTGTTTGAAAACCTGCAATTGCAACAAGGCAACAACATCCCTGTCATCCCCAATGAAATGCACGGGACTCATTTGGAAGTCCATGTTCCTGTTCTCAATCAATTGATTGAAGCAATTAATACTGGTCAAGCTGACTTGGTTCAGGTCTTGCCTGTCCTACAAGTCATGTATCAGCATATTAGCGATACTGCTCAATTGGCAGCAGGTGACCCCGCCCTAGAGGGCATGGTCGCTAATACAAAACAAGTGTTGCAGTTTGCTGAAGAAGCAATCAACAACGCACTTAAAGCCGCGCAGAAAATACAACGTGACCAGATGCAAGCCGAGCAAGCCCAGATGCAAGCCCAAGGTCAAGAGATTGATCAAGACGCAGTTATGGCAGAGAAGCAGGGGATGAAGATGCAGGAGCATGATATAAAGATGCAGATCGCGCAGGAAAAAGCTGAGTTGGAGATGGCCATCAAGCAGAAAAAACATGAACAAGAAATGGCTATACGAGACGCCGAAGCTGCGCTAGACTTCCGCGACAAAGCGTAACTAAATGCCTAAACATCCGACTCCACCGATTCCGGTAGCGCAGTGGTTCCGAGACACAAAGTCTGTCCAAGAACTACGAGAAGCTATAAATACAGGTAGCTTTAAACAAGCTGTCGCCATATTAAAAGAAGTAGCAGGTCCCTCTTATGGGTCTTTGCAGAACCCAGAAGGGAACAACTTGCGACACGCATGGTATGCGGGTTACAGAGATGCTTTTAATGACCTTGAAAAATTAACAAAGTTGCCCGACACTACAAAAACTAGCACCGTTAGTCTAAACGAGTGGACCCACATAGAATAAAATGAGCGAAGATACAGCCACTGCCGAAGCCGTAGATACTGCTGATTCCGTAGAGGAATTGCCTGATACGTCAGAAGACCAACTTGATTTTGCTAGCGCCCTAGACGCAGCATTTTCTAATTTGGATATTCCTGAAGTCGAAGAGGAAACTAAAACTGAGGAACCTGAACAGGAAGAACCTGAAAAACAGGAACCCGAGAAGGAGGAACCCGAGAAGGAGGAACCAGAGGCAGAGGAAGAACAGTTCGACCCTACAGACACCCTTGATGAAGAGATATCGGATGATTGGACCCCGAAAGCTGCATCTAGGTTCAAGCAATTAAAGACAGAGTTGAAGGAAGCAACAACAGAGTTGCACAAACTCCGACAGGAGCAGGTTGAGAGTTCGTCTAAGCTAAAAGAATTGACCGGGGCTGTAGAAAACAAAGACGTTGAGACTCTTCAAAAACGTATTGATGAATACGAAAAATCTCAATTGATTTCTAATTTGGAGCAAACTCACGCTTACAAAACAGCTATCGAAGAACCACTTAACTCTTTGGTAGACAGTGCTACCGAGATTGCAGAAAGGTATAATATCGATGAGGAAGCCTTGATCGATTCTTTTACTATTGAGGATACAACAGAGCAGGACGAAAAGCTGGGCGAGCTTTTGATTGATGCGACTGACAGAGACAGGGCCAAGGTGTTTAGAATTATTGAAGACATCACCCCTATTATGGAACGCCGCAATGCGATGATGGAAAATTCCAAGGAAGCCTTGAGTGAAGCTAACTTGGCCGCAGAAAAACAATCTGAAGCAGATGCCGCAGAAAGACTACAGGATAGGCAAAACGCAGCCAGAAATGTAGCCTCACGGGTTCAAAAGAAGCTGCCGTTTCTTAGTGGTATCGAAGGGCTAGACATGGAGGCGATCCAATCGAAAGCCGCTGAAAACGACCCTCAGTCAATACACCCTGTAGATTTTACCTACAATTCTATTAGCGCCCAACTTCTTCCCTCTATTGTGAAAGAGTATGTTGGTATGCGAAAAGAGAACGAGCTACTAACTGACCGATTGGCAGAGTATGAGAGTTCTGAGCCTACTATGTCTGGGGCTTCACCTTCGTCCAAGCAAGTAGTTGACGGGAAACCAGATGATCGCTCTTTCGAGGACAGAGTAGAAGCTGCTTTTAGCGGGAGGCTGTAGACGCCTATCCCCTAGCAAAAGAGGGGTTGACAAAATAAAAAATTAAACTTAGTTTTTATTTAAGAATACGACTTAGGTTGCTCTAGCCATTAATTAGTTCTACCAAATAAGTCATTTCGGGTAGGGCTGTGTTCCTGCAAACGTGCTGCTAAAGGTTGCTCTAGCCTTAAATAGTTCTAAAAGCGGTTCGCAATACCAATATCCGGCCCCTTGCACTTACGCAGGGGGATAACTTCTTTTTTTAATTTTTACTTTTTTTGAACAATGGCTTCTAGAGATTCAGCAACCGCAGATTTCACAACTGCGTCATCAACTGCTATCGATACAATCCTTGCTGAAGAGGCTAACCGTATTGGATCTGATATCCATAAGCGCGTTAACCACACTTCCCCTTGGATTGATCTTGTGAAAAAATCGTCCTTCCCTGATGGGATGGGCTACAAACTTACCACTTTGGTATACGACCGTGCGCTCCCAACTACTGACGATGATGGGGATGTTCTCGGAGCTAACTGGGACGATGTTGGCCTTGTGGCAGCAGCTAACGAGTTTGGTTCTTCCATGCTCGATCAGCCTATTGCTGACGCAGCCGATCAGGTCCAAGGTGCCAATGGCCCCGGAGGAACTAACCTTGGGACTTCTGGAGACAGGCGTGGATACGTCAACTTCAGTAAGGTAATCAAGCAATACAACATCAAGCGGTCGGTTCTTGAGTCGCCTCGCATCAATGTTGACGACTTGCGTTACGCCGCACACCGCCAAGAACAGCTTCGTGCTGTAATGGATTCCCTTGCCGAGGCTACTCGGTGGACTTGGGAAACCCGTTACCGTGACGAGTTCGACCGTCTTTCCGACAACACCGTAGCTTGTCGCACCAGTGGCACATATTTCAGCACGGGTAATGAAGGTGACCTTCTGAGGGATCAGGATGGTGTCTCTGGAAACACCGCTGTTGGAACTGTAGATGATGCATCTGCTGGCGTATCCGATGACACCGCTTCTGGTGTTACTGGTGATATCTCCAATGCAGTGTTGGATAAAGTCTACAACCAGTTGGTCCGCAAAGGAGCGGGACGCAATGCTTATGGCCGTGAAAACGGTCGCCCAGTATTTGCCCTCGTTTGTTCGTCGGAGGCTTCTTACGGTCTGATGACCGAAAGCACCGCTTTCCGAGATGACATTCGTTACAACAACGCTCGCGTGTCCGAGTTGATTGCTCCGCTCGGAGTTGAGAAGTCCTTCCGTGGTTTCTACCACCTGATTGACGACCTCACTCCTCGTTACGCAGTCGCACTTGGTAGCGGTCAGTCCGCTGGCAACACCCTCGACGTTGTATATCCCTACAAGGTCACTAACGGTATTGTCACAGACAACGCCGATTACGATAACGCTCCGTTTGAAGCCGCATTCGTAATCCACCCTGAAGTGTTTGAATCCCAGATTCCGCAACCCTTCAGTGGTGCTGGTGGCGTGACATTCGACCCCGTCTCTTATCAAGGAGACTTTAAGTGGAAGAATATCTTGTCAGAGGCAGCGAATCCAGATGGGACAATCGGATTCTTCCGTGGTGTCCTTGCTTCCGCTTCTAAGCCGATCAAGACCGACTTCGGTTACACGATCATCTTTAAGCGCAACACAACTGCCGCTGGAGTTTAATTTATAAATTCCACTCATAACTCGCGGGGCAGTGGTTTTCGGATCACTGCCCCGCATTTCTTAAAAGAACAATGGCAGATAAAACACTAAAGGAAAACCTTGCTAGTATAGAGTCCTTGATTGGTTCACTAGAAAAAGCAGGAATCAACGTAGGAGGAATTAGAAAAGCCTTCTTTGACGAAGTAGTTCCTCAAGCAGGGGAACCAGCAGGGGCAGAAGGAGATGAAGGGGATATGTCAGTAAAAGAAATGTTAAGGAGACTTAATGATCCGAGAGAAGCACTAGCTTCAGACGACCCCGTTACTGACGCCGACCCTCGTAAAGAAGTAGGTATGGCAGAAGGAGGAGAAAACCCCATACGTTATGGAGCGCAACAAACCCCCGACCCCGAAGAGCAACCTGCTCCCGCAGCAGACCCTGCCCCTCCTTCGGAAGAAGAGTTAGGGGAAATAAAACAGGATATGGCACCTGAAGCAGCAGAACCGGAAACTCCTGCTGAAGAAGTTTCTCAAGCGCCCGTTGCCCCTAAAGCAACTGAAATGGCTGAAGAGATAATGGCCGATGAAGGAGACAAAGAACCTACTCCTGAAGAGGTCGCTGTTGCGGAAGAAACAGAAGCAGAGAAAGTCAATGTGGATCTTGAATCTGTGTTTAATATCGTTATGGGGGATACGTTTGATCCTAACTCCTCCATGGACCGAGAAAAAATGCAGCGTATTAAAGACACTATTGATAGTGACCCACGGCTACGAAGGATGGCAGCGGAAGATCCAGACCGATTCGCCCTGTATATGTATGGCAGAAAATCTGTATTGAAATAATTTACTGCGCGTTACTTGCTTCAATTGTCCTTTTAAGCGAAGAAGTGAAGTGAGTAATGCCACAATGGATTAGCACAGCCCTTGTGTCGCAATATATTTCCCCACCTGTTGACTTCCACAAGTGGCAGAAAGATATGTCTTCCCCCATAGCCCCATGCTCTTTGGTGGTTATGCAGTCAAAGAACGTGTAGAAGTCCTTCAACTCAATAAATTTGTCGCTCAGAACCTGCTTTAACGGGACTTCTTTATCGGGGAATTTCTCCATTATTTTTGTAAAGGCACTTCGGTCTATCATTAAGAACCCAGCAGGACCTGCATCAATTTTGGTAAACCCGTCCTCGTCCACCTCAATAGGCCGTTTTTCGGGGAAATGAATTATGAACCTGCCCCCCTCTACCCCCTGAACACTCTTTGCTAAGTATGGGGCCATCATTACGTCTTCATCCTTTCTCAACAAGTTGTGGATGTTTTCGGGGGCAAACCCTATGTCTGCGTCGATAAACAGCATCTTAGTGCAGTCAGACTTTAAGAAAGCACGGACACAATTGTTTCGTGCGTGCGAAATATTTGCCGACCCTGCGTGTAAATGGACAACCGTTTCATAGCTAAGGTCTTCTGGAACAGGGGTGGACATAAATTTAATTAGCCCATTGACGTAGGCAATAAACGCTTGATGTCCGAATGCGGGAGTAGCGATAAATATTTTGTGATGCTTAGTCGGCATACCTGATATTCAGATATAGTTTCTTCAAGTCAACTATTTAGTCATGATGTGACGCTTGTAATTTTGTTGACTTAATTCTATAGTTACGCATGGCAAATTCGATATCTGGGAATGTTCGACTTGTGTATGGGACTCATGCCCATAACGAAACATTTAACACCACTTCATCTGCTTTAACATTCGCTAACCCCGCACCTAATTATTCTGCTGGGGGAGGGAGAGCTACGAACAACAGCAACAACGGAGCCGCTTTAGATGCTTCGTTGTTGGATGCAGCAGAAGGATTACTCCTTATTGTAAATATCAATACAGTAGGTGCGCTTGAATTAAGCATGGATGGGGGAACCAATTGGGACGTAAGCATACCCGCAGGTATAGTGAATCTAATTTCTGTGGGGGGAGATCACCCAGTTTTTGCCCGTTCAAAGATAGCCGACCTGACGAGCCATCCGGTAGCGTCATTCACAACGGCTGGTGTAATTACATTTGATTCTGCGGTCACAACAGCGGGGACTTATCTGATGTATGCTACTGCAAATGGTGGGGGGTCTACTGGCACTGTCCACACTTCGGCTGGTCCTCATTTCATAATGAAGACAACTTCCGACGCCTCCACTACTGGGACGGTCTATGAGTTGGATGGGACCACCACAAAGGATCTAACGGGTTTATATGCTGGCGATACGGAGGTGAAACTAATCGCCGCAGTTGATTATCGGTTCACTTTAACTGAAGCATAATTATGGCGAATATACAATTACAACGAGGACAACAACAAACAGTAGATGTGACCTACAAACTTGCGGGGGCTTCCGATGCCTTGGATCTTAGCTCGGGCTATGATGCAGAGCTAGTTATTCGCCGTAAGCGTGGGGATAGTTTTATGGGGCATGTCATTGACACACTACGTCATGGGGCAACAAGTGGCACAGCGGTAGCAGAAGCGGACAGTCGCATTACTTTGACCTACGAATCCTCCGCTGGACCCAACATTCAGCTTCTGTGGAACACAGCTCAAGCTACTCTACTACCCAATGAAGCAATAACGGTATATGGGGATTTAAAGATTACGCTAAATTCCTCTGGCGAAACAGTCCACCATATCCGACTCACGTTTGATATCTTACCCGAAATTACAGGATAATGGCTAACGAAAGCGTATCTGTAACACAGAATACAAACTCTGTCTCGGTTACTCAGGCAGACAACACTGTTACCGTCTCAACAACAACCCCTCCTGTAGAAAACGAGGAGGTTCAAGATGTTGTAGGGGGCATGGTAACTGGTAATACCGAGACGGGTATCACGGTTACCTACGAGGACAGTGACGGCACTTTAGATTTTGTTGTTGCTTCTCAAACTGATGAGAACTTTACATCTGCCGATCACACTAAACTGGACGGTATTGAAGCTAACGCTACTGCTGATCAGACGGCGGAAGAGATTCAAGACATCGTAGGCGCAATGTTAACGGGAAATACCGAGACTGGTATTACTGTTACCTATGAAGACGGAGACGGCACGATAGACTTCGTAGTTGCTTCTCAAACTGATGAGAACTTTACATCTGCCGATCACACTAAACTGGACGGT
>Ga0098036_1000049_pt1 | contig 65876 bp, 101 predicted proteins | sample 4_EtaG_FD_77064 | JGI IMG/M metagenome (GOLD analysis project Ga0098036, IMG submission 77064) | Marine viral communities from the Subarctic Pacific Ocean - 4_ETSP_OMZ_AT15127 metaG | ecosystem: Environmental > Aquatic > Marine > Oceanic | place: Pacific Ocean | collected 2015-01-07 | reverse complement strand
TCCCCTTAAATTGATACCTAAAGTCTCTAGTTCCTCCTACTGCTAAATTCATTTGTTTGTTATCAACAGTAATAGTAGGTGCGGTAATAGAATTAACTAATCCTAACCAACCATCAGATAATAGATAGGGTTTATCAGCACTTGATGATGGCCTAAATAATGGCGCGCCAAATGGTTGAATAACCACTCTTGCTCTATCAGTAGTGGTTGCAGTTAAGTCTTGATTAAAAGAAATACTATTGGTTGTATTGGATTTTATCATAAGAACCTGTTCTGCTGTTCTTTCAGTAGAATTGTTTGATTGAAATACAGTTACTTTAGCCATACACCCTGTTAATATATCTTCTACTAATATTTTATCGGCATTAGCACCTGATAAAGCCCAATCTACTGTTTTCAAATCAGAATCGTTAATATCTAAATTACCACTCGTTTGATTCATTCCAACACCAACATCAAACTCCATTTCTGGAATTAAGGTTGCTGATGCACCTGCTCCTGTATACACTTCATTACTTACCATTATTTCACCAACTTACTTACTTATTACACACTTCTTCCAAAGCGTTTTATCGTCACAGGTAATTTGTAGCCAAATAGTTTCTTCTTTCTATCATTGGCTTCACTTCTACTTGTGAGTTCGATTAAATCAGCACTTTCTTCAATTGCTGTAGTGTTTAACACATCACTACTGTTTAAGTGTGCATTACCATCAACATGAATCTTTGGGTTCCGTCCGTTCCTCTCTAAGATGTAGCGAGTTATTCTATATAGGCTTTCCAGTCTATCCCTAGAAAATGTTACACTTCCGAAGTCTCTACGATGTAAAACCCTCAAATGAATAGTCATACCATAGGTTTCATTTCTAACCGAATAATCAATTGTAGGGTGTTCAAGGGTAGCACTATCTTCATACACCACAATCACCGCACCTGAATCTAAATCTACTCTATTGCCTTTTCCCGGCTCTATTGAACGCACATCTATAAATTCTACTGTACTAACTTGATGACTAGATAAACCTGCCTTAATTGCTGCAACGCTCCAATTATCACTTAAGAGTCTGATTAAGAAAGTAACTTCGTCCATATTTTATCCTCAACCAGTTTTTCTAACTTTTTTTCTGTTCTTGTTTGGAATATTTTTATTGCTTCTTTTTGATTAAATTCTGGGCTATAATCTAATGTTTCTCCTTGATAACTGATATTAGACATGGCTTCTTCTATTTCATTTAATCTATTTAATATTAAAATTATGTCTTCCATTTTATCACTCAATTAGGTGCATCAGGGCCTTTTTAGAATTCATTAAATCCATAGCCTCTTTAGTTAATATTTCATTCTTTGTTCTCAAATCTATATTAGACCCAGTTTCAGCAATTAAAACACTATTATCATCGTGTACTAATAATTCAGCCGCAACTAATTTAGTGGCCGTTTCATGCACCCAAGAAGGTACTCTTCTATCACCACTAACATATGTTACTCTAATTGATTGAGATTTAATATATGGATAATTTTTAAGGAAAAATATCTTTCCTTCATGACCAATTGTCCAATAATCTCCTAATCTTCTAGAATCTTCATTATCTGTAAAATTAGTTACCGACCCAAATGTTGACGCAATAGTACAACTTGCTCCATCATCTCCCGGCAATAAAGAAGTAATATTCAATTTGGCTCCATTTTCAGAATCAACACTAGCATAAAAGAAATCAGATATATTGACCGAAGAATTACCTGTTGCTGTTACTGTCTTAGCCGCAGTTTCACCTGTAAATTGAGCAGTATCATGAGGGTAAGTTTCATTAATAGCAGCAACTAATTGTCGTACTGTTGTTTTAGGGCCAAATGAATCATAAAAGTGTGTACCCTCAGTCAACACAAATGAATACTGTCCTACTCCTAAAGTAAGAGTATATGTTTGTGCATTAGTTGTTACTGTTGATTGTGGAGAATGACTTGCAGATGCGGAGGCTAAATCCATCCAATCATTTCCATGCCAAACTTCTAATTTAATTACTTTTTGTAGTTTCATTCGATTTAATTGAATAAACCCAACGAAATCTTGATAATGTAACATTGGAGAAAACGGGTGTCTAAAGAACTCAAAACTATGGTATTCATCTTTGTAAATTATGGGACGAAATGCATATCCAGTGGAATCGTCTATTTTATCTTCAACCCTTTTTATGATTTTACCAACCATTGCATTACTAGGGGTGGTACTAGCAGTAAAATAACTAGTATCGCTGCCTCCTGAAATTGTGCTTATTTGTAATAAATCTGAAACATCTGCATGTGTAGTATAATACCCATTTCCTATAGAATAATTAGGATTAATACTTGTGTAATCACTAGGGGATGCAAATTTTGTCATTGTATCAACTCTTTTATTATATCATAATTTCTTCTAATTGAATGTAAAATAGAAGCAACTTTAGGATTGGCTACATCTGACCATGAACCCTGTCGATAATCTTTTCCTCCAACTCCCCTTTTGCTTCTGCTAGTAAACTTATAGTTTGATTTTAGGTCAACCTTTTTATTACTTTGATACCCCCATTGTTGTGGTTTAATCATATTAGTATTATTTATAGTACAGTCTTTAATAATAAATTTAGTCATAGTAGGATTACCAGTAATAACATCACCCTTCCTGTTAATTTTCTTATCATATCCTATTTCACATTTAATATCTAATACTACTTCTGACCAAACATCTGGCCGAATATGTTCTTTTATCCTTTCAGCAACAGGACTATTTGTTTGTAAAAATAAACTTAAATTAAATTCTGGTGGAAGAGGGGGATTTTGGCTTTTACTATCTTTATTTATATATTTCTTATCAATTGCGCCATCATCATTAAGAAATTGTTTTTGCCAATCAATTATATTATCTATATTAAAAACAGCATATGGTAATTCTTCTTTAAACGAAGTTGTTTTTGAGTCTTTTAAATTTTGAGAAGTATATAATATATTACCTTCATTTAATATTTCATTAAAATATTTTCCAAAATCTAATTTTACTATCAAATGATAGTAAGGAATCTTGCCATCCATTTGTAATCTAAATCTAGATTTTTTTAACTTTTTTTGTTTTGTACTGAAATCTCCTGATGTAGATTGTCCTATTTGGTCAACAATATCAATACTATCAAAATCAGAATATCCCGGCCCTGCTTCCCATCGTGTGCCTCGCTTTTTATTAATATTATATAATAATACTTCTAATAGTTTCTTGTTAGTATCTATCTTACTCCACAATTCATCAGTTTCTTCTTCAGAAAGGTCTTTTTTTGGTAGATTTAATGCTGGTCTAAGAGAATCATCTATAGATTTTAAAGTAATCTGTTGTAACAGTCTCCTTATGTTAGTTTCTTTTTCGACTTCATCTTCATCATCATCATCATCTATTGAAGAAACGTGGTCTTTTAATATTCTCAATAAACTTTGTGTTTTTTCTGTATGTTTTTCAATTAGTTCTAATAAAGACATGTTTTCTAATACTTCTAAATTATGTCGTAAATGATTTTTGTATATATTAGGTTTAAATGATTTCCCATTGCTGTTATTCTCATATGCTTCTTTTGCTCTATCTTTGTCTAAAACGGTTTTCCACCATCTTTCTTGTTTACTCGTAAAAGAAGAAAACAAATAATTTACCATAGTAGTAAATATTTCTTTATTAGTTTTGCCACCGGCTAATGTTGTTGGGTCTAAATATATTCGGGGCGAACCCTCCCCGAACCATCCTTCTCTAATTTCAAGAGTCGAAATTGTCCCTGCTCTTTTTGTTATCATGCAGTAAGCCTCATGCAAGCCAAGTAGCCCATGAAGCCAGTTTTTGAACATTTTGAACTATATTCAGTCCACTAGAAGGGGCTTGATAAGTTGGTTGTCCATTAGCAGGGTCAATCCAATATGGATTGTTATATTGGTCATATCCTGCCGGTGGAATTGGATAACCGCTATTGTTATTAAATGCTTGAGATTGTGCTTGCATTTGTTGGTTCGCTCCGCCCATAGCAGGTGCGCCTTGAATATTCATTGGTGGATTAGTTGCTGAATTAGGTGAAGGGAATGTAACTCCTGTAGGAACAGGCATAGCAGGGGCTTGACTACCAGTATAACCTTGAGCCTCAAGATATTGTTGTTTAGCCATTCTTCTTTGCATAATGACTTCTGAATTAATTGCACTAGCAAGTAACATAGATAAATCTAATTGGATATTTTCAGCAGTAATACTTTCATATTCTCTAAGAGCATCTGCGTGAACTTCTAAATCTCCATTAGTGTTTGAAACAAATTTCATCTTTACTAGCATTTGACTAACTACTCTTTCTACAACATCTTCCATTAATTTTTCTAAAGATGATAAAAATTGTTCACCGTGATATTGAAAGAACTCTTCCACATGATTCTCCTGTAGAGTTAAAAGGTTGTTTACCGCCTTAAAATCTGCAGCCCCTTGAGTTGTTATTTGGTTTGATATTGTGCTATTACTTGTTCTCCATGCCATTATTGCTCACCTTCTTTATCAATTACTTTAGTGCCTTGCTTAACTAATTCTTTTATTCTACTATTAATAGAATCGGTTTCAATTACTAATCTAAAAAGTTCATCTTCTTTAGTTTCTTCGCTCATCATTGGGGGTCTAATCGTCCATCCAACTCCCGCTAATGATTGAATATCGGCTTGGGTTAATGAAGTCATCGGCTCTTTTGCGGCCAACGGGTTTAATATTTTAGGTACTCTTGGTCTAGGTATATATTGACTAAATTCTAAACCATGTTCTTCTGCTAGAATCTGTTGTTCTAACATTTCATATTGTTTATATAATCCTGCATGTTTATCGCAATAAGTTCCTCTCATTGGATAACCTTTCCTTACTTTATGTAAAGGTATTCCGGGCCTCATTGGGTCAGACATTTCCCATACCTTTTGTGAGCCACAAACTACGCATCTGTCTGATAAATTAAATTTAAACCCATAAGGTAATTTAAGGAAACTCTTTTTTTCCGGCCATAATATTTTTAACATTTCTTTAACTCTTTTTCTAGGTTTTAGGCTTTGATAATCATAATTCATTATTGGCCCTGCGGCTCTAGCAAATGGAATTGGTGGCAAAAATGGATTAGCCACAGTTGTATTTGTTGCTCCAATTAAGGATGGCGGTTTATATTGCATACTCATAGTTTAATCTCCTAATAGTCTTCTATCATCGTGGTTATTCCCCTATATACCATTTCTGAATCTGATTTTGCACTACATATGTATTTATAACAAGGTATTCCTTTATCATTTAATCTTTGCATTCCCGGTTTAAATGATTCAAATATTGGATGCTTTTCTATTGATTCATACGGGTATTTATCTTTCCATAAATCATATTTATTTGCCCATATTCCTACTGCTACTGGATAATCATGAGATTTCTTTTTCTGCCTCTTATTTATGGGATTCCAGTATTTTGAACATATTGTATCTACTAAAAATTTCCAACCTAATTGTTGTTCTATATCATAGTGTTTTTCCATATGCCTATCATCTATCATAAAAATAATATATTTTACTTTTCTTTTACGCATATCTTGAAGCCATTCTGCCCAATATACTGTTTCTCCCCCTATATCTGCTGTTTTAATTGTATGAGCATCTCCTTCAAATTTAATATATTTTCTTGATGCCCTTTCTCTACCTACTGTCCTATCTTTTATTTCAGGTACTTCCCCTCTTGTTCTTAATTGATGATGCAATGTGGTTTTTCCTACTCTACTAGCACCATAAACTCCAAATGCGTGGGGATTTATTTTTTTCCATAATAACCCGATTTGTTCGGCTACTATAATCACAAATCCTGTCATCATGGACATTAAAAATCACCATAAGCCATACCACATTTCCCAAAAACCATTCCATGCCATTGAATATAAATTAATTCCACCAATTGTGGATAAAGCATGACCAACAAGGAACCCTCCAACAGTGGAAGTTACTCCCCATATGAAAAATCTTGCACGAATAAACCAAATATCAGCAGAATGTGCTCTTTGTAAATCATAGGCCAAGGTTTGTTCATCAAACCCCATTAATAGTTCTGTTACCATTTACCTCACTACTGCTCTATTTCTGCTAAGAAAGATGGCGTAGAAGGAATAGGTGGTTGAGGAACATACATATTGTTTGGCTGAATATTCATTTGTTGGTTGAAATTTGCTCGATAAGTGTTCATTGTCTCTCTAGCCTTCATTCGCTGTTGTTCTTCCTTTTGTCTTTTAGCCCAATATGCTGCAATTCTTCTATCTAATAGTATCATCTCAATCTTATCATTTAATACTAAATCAAACAATGCTTTCATTACTAATATTCCACCAATAGTCATTAAAGCAAATATAGTGGCATGAGAATAAGCATTAAATGCTAATAAATGCCCATATTGGGCATAAAAATATACATTCACTCCACTCATTGTTCCAATGAACAATATGGTCATCACTAATCGGGTATCTTTTTCTAAACTTGGCATATTATAACCTCAAGCATAGTTAATTGTAACAAATCCAGAACCTGCTGTAATTTGCATATATAGGCCATTTGCTGCTATTGCCCCATGCATATCATATTCCATGTTTACTGCATCGCCCTTTAAGTTTAGTCTAACTATTTCTTTTTTACCAGAAACAGATGTACTATCGCTATCCCATAACTTAAAGGTAAATAACGCATTGCCTACAGCACTAGAATGAATACTAATTACTTTCGTTCTACTTGTACTAACTACACTTGATGCCGTTAAGACACCGCTTGTATTACAACCCATATTACAACCTCCTACGCTCAACCCCCAATTAGGGTATCACTATATCAATCCTCGGTTTTCTTTTTGGGCTTTGAATCTAATTTAGGAATCTTTATTTTCGTTGGATATAATTTATCAATGACTTCTTGATAACTGCCCTCAACCCTAAATTCTTTCTTTAAAATCTCTAATTGTGGTTCAGTTAATCCTAAAATTGAATCTTTATCCTTTTTAGTAAATGTAATTTCCATTTCAGCATTACCAATAAAATGAACCGCTATGTTAAGTGGAACCTTTGTTTTTTCTTGGGCTGTAAATGAATAGTCTGTACCTGCCCTTCTTAATATAAGAGGCCCGTGAACCCTATGCTTCTTTAGTTTAATCAAACTCATAATATCATCTCCTTAGAAAAGTGACCCAATGCCCCCAATTAAGGAGACATTGAGCCACAATTTTGCGTAATTAAAGGTTTCCCCAAACCCTAACTCTAACAGAGCCACCATTAGCGTCATTAGCCAAAGTAGCGTTAGTACCATCTAATGAGGTAAACATAAGAGCAAAAGACTTTCCACTCTCATAAGCACCTGTAGCACTAATTTCTACTGAAGCCAACACACCATTAGCGTTATCTACACCTGTAATAGTCACACAATGAATGGTTGATAGTCCCAAAGCGGTCGCAGGAATTACTGAACCTGCGGCCACAATGGAAGTTACATCTATCAACGCATCCACAACATATTCATCACCTACAACCTTTGGAGCAGTTACGCCCTTATGGTCAGCAAGTGTTGTTACTGTATATGCTAATGCCATCTAAAACACCTATGCGCTCGTTATGTTGGTTAGTTTACCCTGTCCCTTAAAGAAGGAACAACCAGTTTCACCGATTGTTCGGTACATACCCTGATTCCCTAGAGTACCTACACCGAATGGGTTTCCGTTGCTAATACCATCCTCAAAGTATTGGGTTGGCTTCATAACACTCATCCAAACATGGTCAGTATCAAGCATTAATATGTCGCTTAGTTTACTGGAACCGTTGCCTGTTGCGGGCATATCCTTAGCAGGGATTAATGGTATATCAAAGTATGTTGCGACCCTAAAGCCAGTTTCCCTACCCTTTAGTCCTCTTAGACCATTGTGGCTTGGAACAACTTCTTTTCTATCCATGAATCTCTCTTGGCTTTGTAATAAGTCACCAATAGCCTGAATAGTATCATATCCAGTCATCATAACCTTTGGACTACCGCCGTTCTGCCTAACCTTTCTAATTAAGTCATTTAACAGTGTTAGCGATAGTGGCCTTGCATCTCCAGCCGCATATCCAGAACCAAAATCAACTTCAGCATCTAAGAATGATGTTGCCGCTGTTGCTACATTTGAACTGATGGTTGGTGCGCGTAGAGTAGTTCCATAAATTGATGAAACATCTGTTACAACTGCGGAGTTATCTCCATTGTTTGCGCCAGTAGTCAACAAGTTAGCGTTATACATTGCAGCAATTTCAGCCGATGAAGAAACTACCTTGTTTAATGAAGTATAGTTCCTTTCAATGTTAGTAGAAGTACCGTCATCATACGATTCTAGGGGCATTACTAGCATCTTGCTTTGTGCTTCTGCGTGTTGTTTCCCCATATCTTCGCGGATTAACTGCCTTAAGTCACCAACGCCATCATCAATCTTTGCTAACTCCATTCCTAATTCTGAGAACTCAAACAAGTGAGCAACCGTCTTTGGACTGGTGTATAGTTTTGCATACTGTGGTGCAATTGGTGGAATATTGTTTCCAGTACCTAGAGATGCGTTTTCAGGCACACCACCAATACTGTCTGCTCTTGGAGTAGCGGAGCCAGTCGCACCTGTTCCAGTCGAAAACTGGAATCCAGAGCCACCTTCTGCCCTTTCCTTTAAAACCCTCCAACCACTTGTTGTATATGGCCTCTTAGCAATAATTGCTAATGGATTTATTTCTTGGTTTAACATTGACCAAACTTTCTGTCCATAAAGGACGTTGTATAGGTCGCCTAATCCGCTTGCCGCACTAAAGGGGTTTGTTGCAGAGTCGTGAGGGGTTCCAAAACCACCCACTACACCTGCACTCTTCAATAGAGAATTACCCGCAGGGCCGCGTACTCCGTATGTTTGCGCTTCTAAGTCTTTCATTGTGTTAATATATTTCGTCATTTTATTCACTCCCCATACTTCGCCGCAAGGTTATGTATGTCGCCCCACGACATTTCAGCCAAATTACCGGCCAATTCTTCTGGAATTTCTACTTGTTGTGCCTTAATGATAGAATCATTTTGTTCTGATAGACTCTTTCTTAGTTCTGCAAATTCTTCTCTTAGTGTCGAAACTTCTGTCTTAGCGTCATATGATGCTCTATCAACAGATTCCTTTCTAACAGAGTTTTCGTTTGTAAATCTTTCAGCAAATGTCTTCTGTAGTTTCTCATAAGCAATCTTTTCAAGTTCTTCTGCCTTGTATTGCTCATAAGCCTTTTCTACATTTTCTACGCTTAAGTCAAGAGTTGCGAATTCAGCATTGTCCCATCCTTTTGCTAATGGCCCCGCCGCTGATTTTTGGTCATGGCCCTTTCCGGCTTCTCCTGTGCCTCCACCGACATTTGAAGATGATTTACCACCTGCATATCCGGTTTCAACAGAATCGCCGCTTACTAGAGAAGTGGCCTTCATTTCTTCATCCATAACCTCTTCTTCAGTAAATCCATTACCTTCGCCTTCTGTGTCCATATACTCAGACTTTGTTTCATCTTCTGTATCAGAATCATCGTCCTTTAATATGGCCGTTTCAGGCTCCGTCATCTCATTGACTTGCTTCATTAAGTCATTAAGTTCTTCTAGTGCTTTCTCCAATCTTTCTGTCATTTTGTTTCCCTCTTTTTCTTCTTTTAATATATCAAACTTTGCTTCCGGGTTAATACCTTTTTCACAAATTGTGACTTCGTGTAATTCCAACTTATCTATTTCGTTATATTCACCGAATTCTTTGTTGGTTCTCTTATGTTTTGATAATGCTTGACCACCAATACTAAATGAGCGTAATGTTCCTTTTCTAACATTTCTAGCAATTTCTTTTGCCTTTTCTATATCATCTCTCATTTTTATTACTACATAAAATCCTACATCATCTACTGCTGTCTTATGTAATACTCCATTTGTATCTCTATGTTTATCTATTACTTCTCCTACTTGAACATTTGAATGGTTAGACATTACGTTTCTATATTTATTGTCCTTCATAAATTTTAATACGGCTTCATTAAGTGCTTCTAAGGTTATTAAATCATTTTGCTTATCTACCATTTCTATTGAAGCATATCCACCTATAATTAAATCATCAGACTTTAGTATATTAAAATTAGTTTCTTCTGTTGCCTTTAGAAGTAATGTTGCTTCGGACACGCTACCCTCACCCTCTTATACTATTTAACCTCGGCGTTCTCCCCACCTTCTAAGGTTAAATTTTTATACCTATCTTCAGTAATATCCCATATCCCTTTATCTTCATCATCTTGAAGCATTTGTTGTTTATATCCTGTCCAAACTATCCACTTATCTTCACCATCAAGAGGAACTACTCTAAAATGCATTCTAGTTTCAAACTTCTCTCCTAATAATTTATATTCATGATAACCGTCTTTTTGCACACCCAACACAATTTTTCCTTTGTCTAAAGTTTTATGGGGGTCTATTGATTCAGATACTTGAGCAGGATATTTACCTGCTTTACCGAATAAATTGAACACATCTTCTTCATTCTCAATGTCTATTAACCAAGCAAGTTTTTCCTTCTTAACCTCAATTACTAAATTCAAATTTTTATCCTTTCTTAAGTAGACAGTAAATTCTCCTTCATTTTTGCTCCATTTTTCAGAAGGGGGTTCATCAATGTCCTTCATTAAAAAGTCTGGAGAATGATACCATTTGTTAGTAGGTACATATTTAATGCCATCGAAAAATCTTAGGCGTTGAGTTAATTCTCGTATGTTATTATTCCATGCTTCTTTGTATTCTTCCGGATATTCTTTTTCAACAAACTCTTTAATCTCATCAGATGTTGCCGGTCTTCTAGCACTAGAATCCTTATCTCTTAAAAATTCATAAATGGCAGATAATACTTTAGATTCTTTTCCTTTAATTATATTTGTTATTTGTTCTTTCCACAAATCAATATCTGCTAAAGCGTTTTTCTCCATTAAAGAATCACCATCAAAACCATAGATAGTAAACCCATCCATATCTCTCTTTAGAATTATTTCTGCCTTTCCATGCACACCATCAGTAATATAGTATTTTAATACGTTTTCTTCTACTGAATAATTTAATGACTTTTTAGCAGTAGAAGCCAATAACTCTAGTGTCTCTACCTTATCTGATTCAGTTACTTCAGGTATTTCAATTACTTTTGCAGAATGTAAAACAAACCCATTCTTATTCTTTCTTACTTCATCTACCTTTACTCTAACAATTGAGCCTATCTTAACAGACTGTTTTGTATTTAATCCTTTACCGACCTGCAAATACGGCTTATCTTCTAATTCAACATAATTATAAGTTCTTGAATCTTCAGCATTTAATGGGCCAACCCCCAAAGTGTAAGAATACAAATTAGATTTAGTCTTAGATTTATCTAATACTACTAAATCTAAATCTACAAATTTCTTCATTTTTATCCATTTAGGATTTTTACGATTCCCTAACATATATGTAGATTCTAAATCTTTTATTACTACTCCCTCAGAAGCAGGTAATTTCATTATTTCAGTTGAATATTCTTTTAGTTCTTTCAAACTATCTGCCATCCTACTATCTTTCTTAGAAGGAAACGCAAGTTCTTCAGAAGAATGGGATGATAATTGATAAAATAGTGTATTAATTCTATCTCTTAATGGGCTATCCATTAAATTTTCTCCTTCATGTCTCATAATATCAAATACGTGAGCCTTTAATTCATTATTCTTATATTTTCCCTTAAATACATGAGAAATAGTATCTGCCCTATGTAGTGGCTCATTTTCATCAAACAATATTAATTCTGCATCCAAAATTATGTCCTTAAATGCTTTGTTTTCTAACCTCTTTACTATTTTAGGACATTTATCAGTAATATCTTTATTATTATATGAATAGATTTTTATTTTATCATTTAATTTGTGTATTTGAATTCTCATCCCATCATATTTTTCTTGAACTAACCATTCACCAGTAAATCCTTTTAGTTCTTTAATATCATCTATTTCAAATATTCTATACATTGGTTTATTAGGCATTATAAAATCAATTTCTTCTTTTTCATCTTCAGACTTTTCTTCTTTATTAACTTTAATATCAACAAGTTTTTCCCAGTCTTCCTCTGATTGTTCAGTTAAGAATACTTTCTTTAATAATTGTAATGCTCCTTTGAATTTAGATTTTACCCTTGTAGAATCCTTGTTATCCCCATAATGCTCTACAATATAAATTGGAATATCACTAATGGCTAAATCTAATCCCATAGCACCCATTGTAATTGAATCCGGCTTTAGGCCGTGCTTCTCCCATGCCGCATCAATAATGCTATGCGTGTCTGCGCGTAATGCGTAATGTATGAACATAGCATATATAGAGGGAGAGTCAAGAATAGTTTCTATAACTTCTTCGCCCATTGTTCTAGCAAAGGGGTCATTTACTTCATCAGATTGAAACCTCATTTCTTTAACCTTATCATATATTCTTTCAGATGCATTTGAATTTGCATCAAGGGCTTCTTTAGAAAATAAATCATCTTCTCCAATATACTTCTTCATTGTCTCAGATAAATCATCTAATACATCAAATTTTTCTCGCATCCCTTCAATTGCTTTTTTCCATTCTTTACCATATTCTCTAGGGTCTTCCCTAGCCGATAAATACGCAAAGCGTGTCTTCTCAAAGAAATCTAAAACGCGCTTACTAAGAGCAGGTTTAGTATTCTTCTTTTTCTTATCAAAGACAATTCCCGAAAGTGGCATATTTTCATCCTAGTCTAATAAACTTAATTCAAATTCTAATTGCTTTAAACAGTCTTCTTTAAAGGCTTCCCATTGAAACCCCCACTCCCATTTTTTTATTTGTTCTTGAGAAAACGCTTTTAATAGGTTCCTTACACTCGCGTTACTTGGCTTATCTTCCTTTTGTAATTCTCCACCAACAGGATTCTTTTCAGAAACATTTTCTGCCTTTGGTCTAGTAACTTTTTGTTCTTCCCCTAAAAGTTCCTTTTTCTTTTTAGCATCGACTAAACTGTTTTCATTCAATTGTTCAATTACTTCTTTAGTAGCCTTAGTTAATTTTTCTACTAATACTTCTTCATAAGTTATTTTATCCGGCATTAATAACCACCTTCTATTCTCTGTATCATACTACCTATTTCCTTCCAATCCATCTTTGCTATTGTATCACCATCAGGCATACCTGAATTACTTTCAATAATAGGAGAAGGAGAATCCACTACAACAAAACCCGACTTCATTAACATATTGTCTTTGTTATACACTGTCTGCTCTAATGTTTTTACTTTCTCAACTAACTCTTTTAATAAAAGTAACATTTCATTTTCGTTATTTTCTTCTTTATCACTCATTTTATCAACCTCTTTGTTCGCGGGATGCTTCCCTATCATAATCGTCCATTTCACGATTTGATTCACCTGCATTAGTTCCAGCCTCGCTGAACACTTCTCTTCTTTTGGGATAAACTAATCCCCTAATTCTTCTATACATATTTTCATAATCCTTTCTTAATTCTGCCGAAGCAGCAATAATATCTACATTTGATGATTCTAATTTTTCTAGAAGTTCCTTTTCGCCTTTAGATTTCATCAATCCTAAAGCCCTTAATTCACTAATTAAATCTCCTGCCTTTGTATATTCTTGTCCCAAATATTCAGAAGGCTGTGCTGCTTGTAATAGTTTCTTAATCTTCTTCTTTTGTTTTTTATTTAATTTCTGCAAAAGGGGGCTATTATCCTTTTTTTCCATTTCTTCAGGTACAAATTCTTCTGCAACTGCTGATTCATACTTAGATGCACTTTTTAATACTTCTTGCCAAGTCATTCTGATTCCTCCTTTACTTGTTCTAATTCTTTAAGTTCACCACTTAATTTATTCCAACCATTTTGTCCATAATGTTCCGAAAACCATTCTGCAAAATTTCCAGAATTTAGTGTGTCTTCTCCTCCTTTACCACTCCAATCATCATAGGGTATTTTAACATTTTCTAGTAAATCCATAGCCTTTTTGAAAATCTCATACTCATTTTGCCATTTGTAGGGTTTCTCCAAGAAATAGAATATATCCTTTTTATCAAACATATATATGTCATCTAAGATATGGAGAAAGAGATTGGTGTCTTCTAAAGTGTTGAGTTTATCATTCCAACCATGTTTTTCCCTATGTCTACTTCCCTTAAATGGTGGTGTTGAAGTAGTTCCCAAACCTTCTCGTGCCGCCTTTAAACCTGCCTCTAATCCCCTAGTAAAATCATCAACTGATGGTGGCATCTTTAACACATTCTCCCAACTCAATTCTCTCCCTCCAAAATTTCTTGAACTTTTTGTTTCCATTCTTCATCTTCTAATCTTTCCTGATTGGGTTCATCACCTAATGAGGCCATAAATTCACTTAATTTTGTCTTACTAAGTTCTATATAATCTTCTGTTACTTGTTGGTCTAATTCTCTAAAACTATAGTCTTCACGCCTAAATACATCAGTGTCTCTTAAATATCTAATTGCTTCCCATAAATTAGTAATTCCCTTCCATTGTATTCTAATTTGGTTTTTATATTCTTTAATAGATTCTTTCATTTTATTAAATGCATCTTTAATAGTATTTTGTGTTGTGGTATTATTCCAAAAATTATCTCGATTGTTTTCATCCCACCCTTCTTCTATCCTACGAATTGAAAGCCTCAAAAGTTTAGATTTCTCAATTGCTTCTTCTGCTAATTGTTCATTAGTTTTAATGGTATTTACTTTGATTTCTAATTCAGTAATAAGTTCATCATAATCTTCATTTACTTGGTTTACATCACTCTTATATCGCCTTAACTCAGAATCTTTATCATGATATAATTCTATTATTTTTTTAGCAGTAGTATCATTAAATTCCCTAGCATAAGGATTATCTAAATATCTTCTTATTCGCTTAACTGTTTTACTAGAAAGATTAGTATGTCCAAAGGCTTGTTTCACTCCAAATAGCCACAAATCCCAATTTTTATTAAATTCCTCTTGTAAATTTTTTGGAAGACCGCCTTTGTTCTTCATCTCCCTAAGTTTTCTCAAAGATGTGGCTCTTTTATTATCCTCATCTAATTGAAAATATTTAATTGCGTGTGGTAAATAAGCAGGTAATATCCGTTGTTTTCTTTTAACGCGTTTAACCAAGTCTTTTACTTCTTTTGCAAGACTATCTCCAATTCTTTGTTGACGTTTTTCTTCCGATACGCGCTTAGAATCTTTTACTTGAAGGGATTCTATTCTTTTGTCTTCTTTTACTCTATTTACTCTAAGAAACTCCAAAACATTATCTATACCTTCGATTGGTTCATCCTCTTTTAATATAGTAAAAAAAGAGGACATTAAAATCACCACTTATTTTCAGTTCTGCGCTTTTTCTTTCTTGGTAACAAGACAACATCAGGTATATCTCCTGAACCCAATATCTCCTTTTCTACAGCATTTGGGTCAGGGCCAACATAATCAAAATTCCTACTTTTAGTAGGTCTTTGCTCATTATGAATCCGGTTCTTTGTTTTAACCAATTCTTCTTTCAACTGTCTTAGTGTTTTTTCTTCACTCATTGTATTTATCTCCTTTATGGAATTCTTCTTTCGCTTCTTCTATCTACATTCTGATTACCGGCTTCAGCGGGCAAACCACTAAATCTCTTGTCCGGGCCTACGCTACTTCTGCCTTTATTTCTTGTGGCGGGAGGGTTTTCTTGGGGCTTACTTTTTTGTTCCTCGCCTTGATTTTGTCCTCCGCCGCCACTCATCATTTCTTCTTGTAATTGACCTAATTGACTAGCATCTATGTTAGTTCCGGCATATGGGTCACTTGCAGTATCTCCACTACCTTCACCTTCCTTTTTCTGTTCTTTGATTTTTGTATACATAAATTCACCTTTATCATCCATGTCTACATCAAACCCAATATTTTTCATTGAAGCAGCAATTTGAATTTCAAGTTCTCGCAACCTAATCTTGAACAGTTCATCTTCTTCCTCAGATGGAGGCAATTTAAGCGTCCAATCAGTGATACCTAATTCATTAGTCATAAAAGGAAATACATAATTATTCCAAATTGTTTGAGCCATTTCTACTGCTCTATTAGTAACTAGTATTTGCATGCCTTCATTATTCAATCCACCTGATGCCGAAGCATCATTTTGGAATATTTTACTAACTCCATAAAATGCTGAAATTCTATCTCTAAGGTCGTCCTTAACAGCAATATAATCCATCTCTTTTAGGGTATTCATAAACTGTACCCATTCTACGCCACCCTTTCCATTTTCTGATTCTATTCCCATTACAGGGATAAAATGAGGGTCTTGTTCCATCTTCTCTTTGACTCCACGCCAAAATGATTTCATAGATTCAATATTTCTAGTTTGTACTGCAAGAATACCCTTTGGTAATCTTTGTTTAGAATATGAAGAATTTACATAATTTTCCATAGCAATAAGAGTAGTGATATTATTCCAAAGAGTCAAAATAGGAGATAAGCCATATAATCTACTAGGACTATATTTACTAAAATGTAACACTTCTCCCTTTAGGAAAAATTGTTCTACTCCATTTGTTCTATTAACATAATGAACTGGATATACATTAGAACCACACATTTCACAATGACCCACTGGGTTAGTATCTATATAATCTCTATGATTAAGACAGGTAAATCCGCTGTTGCCCTTCTCTCCAAATTCATCAGAATAAATATGCATTGTAACTGGGTCGCCACGATAAACTTCCTTGATTCTATGCATTTTAACTTCCCCATTACCATCAAGATAATATTCTTTAACTAAAATACAATAAGCATCATCCATTATATTCAAATCATCTTCCATTTCTTTGAGAACATCAATAAACATTTGTTCAGATTTATTTACATATCCTCCTAGTAATTTTTTAGCATATTTTAATTGATTAGCATCTGGTTTAAGTAAATCCATAGAACCACACTCAGTACATTCTTGTACCGGAGACTTATGTTCTTTTTTACATGCATTACATTTTAGTGCAAAAGATTCTTCCCATAAATATCCCCTGCGGAAAACTTCATTTTTTATTTGAGTAGTACAGGTTCTAACAATAACAGACTGTTGAGCAATATGATAGAGTATCGGAGAAGTAATTAGATAAGATGTGTCCTTTTCCTGTATTCCGGGATTAAAAACGGTTCTGTCTTGAGGTTTAGGGGTGTTTCTTCTAAGGAAGTTTCTTATCGAAAAGGTTCTTGATTCTTCAGCCATAGTAGTTCCTCACAATGCTCCTAAATACTAGCCCCTATTATACTTACGCTTTTGCTAATCCATCCAAATCATCCATTATAGACGTTTTAGAGTTATTTTCTAGTTTAGAAATGTTCTCAATATCAATATCATATTTAGACCAATCAAACCTAGTATTATCACTATGGTTATAATATTTCATTAATTTGAATAACTCATCACAACGCCCCTTATACCAATCTTGTTTTTTGTGTGATTTTTTCATTCTAATTAATTCTAACAACACATCTGCATTATTCCCTTTTAACTTAAAATGTGGTCTACATTTAGTAAGTAACTTTGAAATATCTTCTTGAGAATAGAAGTTTAATCTATTTACAGGTCTTGTGTCTTGCGGTGATTTCTGGTCAAGATGCAGCCTACCGCAGCCGAGCGACTTTTGCATACCAATCATAAATGCCTTTCCTCTAGTACCTGTAGCAACTAAGCCAACTCTAGGATTATTATTTTTATCCATAGTAATATATCCATCTGAATCAATAAATGCTGCGGTATATGCCCAAATATTCTTTTTAATATCATCATTAATCTTATAATGTGAACCATCTATATTAATAATGTCTTGGTCTTTTGCCATTTTAGCAATAATATGGGGAGTAGACTTCTTATGTAAATTATATGGTAAAGTTTCATGTATTTGTCTAGAAGAAATACCCGGTGTATCACATACTATTTTTAATATTTGTTTTTTTAAGTCTTCTTTAGTAGAATACGGCTTATTTCTTTTTTTAACTATAGAATTAAACTCCTTTTTAATTTTAGTAATATTCTTTGTTAAAACAACACGTTCCTTACTATGTGCCTTTTTCTTACTATTTAAGTCAAACTCCCATATTTTACATAGTTTATCAATTAAGTCTCTTCTAGTATCTTCATCAGTTATTGAATTTAACTTCCTAAGAGAAGTTTCATCATAACCTATTTTCTTAAGTGGCACTTTATATTTTCTTATCCAATAAATATTATCAATGCATTTATCTAAATAATCTGTATATGCATAAATAACATTTTCTATGGATTTAGTCATGGTTTCTCTATCTTCTCCTTTTAACTTACGTCTATATTGACGCATTTGTTTTATCATGCTTGGAACATCATGTCCTTGTATTTCATACTTATTAGGATAAGTATTTATTGCCTTTTTAGCATCAGTTAAATTGGTTTTATATTCTATTGAAATTAGTTTAGCAACTTCAGTATCATCTCTTATAGGCAACGAATCAATAAATGCTTTCTGTGCAGTTAAGTTAAGTCTGTTTATTGCCTCATTCTTTTCTTGCTCTAATCTATTTGCTTCTTCAATTTTAGGAACATTATCTCTTGCTTCTTGGGCCTGTTCTTCTTCAATTTGAGCAACCCTTTCAGCATCTTGTACCTTAGTATTATTTAATGTCATATATCATCACCTGTATTAAAAATTTAACCCCAAAATACCCTGTGGAATGCCCATAGGAGCCGTTTCAGGGCCGTCAAATATGCCGAGGTCGTCAATCAACATAAAGGTGTCTGATGGCCCCTGTGTAGCCGCATTTGCTAATGCAAGGCCCATTACTAAGTCATCGTGCGCTCCCACTCCTTCAAATTTCCCAGAATCCGTAATTGAAAACATTGATAATTCTTCAATTATGGCATTAGTAGTTGTTCTGCTGTTATTATCCCCATAAGGAAGCACCATCTTATTGTTTTCAAAGTTCATTTGAAGATTTAAAATGATTTCTTGTTTCTTTCTTCTAGTTGTGTCAAAGTCCATTACATTCAAATCAGAAATGTTTCTAAGTTCTTGTGTAAATGCTTTAGCAAAGGTATTAGTTTCATAAAGAATGGCTTCAGGTTCAAAAAGCTTACCAATTATTCTTAATTTATCAATATTCTCTCTAAATTGAACATTTTTGGCTCTATCTACATGGACTATGGTTTTATTCTTATTTTCATCTACTTCTAATACTATAATTACATTATAGTCACCATCAGTAGATATAGCCGGGTCTACCCCAATATAGTATTTATATCCTTTATCCTTCCTATGTCCCAATTTAAGTATAAAATCCCTATTCTTAGATTTTTCCAAATGTTCTGTAGCAAACAAAGCGGTTCCTGTTGAAATGGGAACACACAAATATTCTCTTGTGAATTTCAAAGAGCCAATTTCTGCTTTTCTTTGCTCAAGTGCGCCCAAGTCCCATCTTTCAGGCCATAGAGGAATATTCATTGAATTAAGACAAGGATATTCTCGTACTGTATATGCATCGTTTTCTTTCAATTGAGAGAAAATATCAGTATATGTAAAGGGAGTGCCAATCATCCTTAAATTTGCAGTATGATGGAGAGTTGGAATCATGTCACCGAAGAACCAATCAGTAACTCTTTGAATACCAACCAAACTAAATTCTTTTAAGGGGTCGTCAATAATAATTTCTTGAGGGTGAAGCCCACGAATCTGAGAACCTACTGACCTTTCAAGAACAGAATTACCATTAGTCAATGTAATGTTTCCAATAGCCCACCCCTTTGACGGTTTAAATTTCTTTAACTGTGGAATATTAAACATTCTGTCTATCTCTCTCATGTGAACTAAGGTCTGTTTTTGGTTAGAAGAAATGTAAAGCATTTGGAAAGGAGGTTCTTGGAACACTAAATTCCAAACTACCCAAGAATGCATGAATACTGATTTTCCATGGTCTCTAGCACATATAATGACAGTTCTATCTGTATTTTGCATGGTATCTAACCATTCTTCCATATATTCAGGGTACATCATTCCACACACATTTTTAAAGAAATATGGAAAAGATTGTTTAGATAACTCCATATCCATATTATGTGCAAAATTCATTTCTTCTAATTCCATAGTATCACCTATACATTGCTTTAACTCTATAAATTATTTCTTCTGAAACCCCATATTTCTTAGATAAATCTTTATGTGAATTAAAATCATTAACTATGTTTTCTATTTCAATAGGCATTAATTCTACACTATAGGATTTATTTATTATGTCTATTGTATTATTAATATCATTAAAATCAGAAACATCACCAAAAGCAAAATAAGTAGGTCTGCCTGCAATTTTTCTAATAGTATCATGAGCATATAATATATCAAGTTCTATATCAGATTTTGTTACTTTAGTCATACCAAGGTATTCTAACATTAATTTTCTCTTTTTTGACCCGTGTGCTGTATTTTCCATATCAGCCGCAGTAAATTGCTCGCCTTTTGTTTCTATCAGTTTATTTAATGCCTTCATTGGATATTCTTCATTGTTATCATCAAATTCTGATGCTAATTCTGAAATTAATTTTCCCCCATATTTAGGGAATTTCATATCAGTAATATCATTGCCATTTTTCCTAGCCATTAAATCAATTAGATATGCAAAATAAATTTTATTTTCCTCAGTTAAAGTTCTACCTGTGCCTCTTAATGTACTAATGTCTTCAAGTGCATCATAAGCGTTATTAGCCGCAATAATTAATTGATTTATGTTATTTCCATTATATTCTTTAAGAGCAGAAACCCATTTAATAATATCTTCCATTTGTGAAACAGAAACTATTTTTATGCCGTCTCTATTCCACTTTTGGGCCATTACGCTCGCAGCCTTCCAACCCTGCTTTTTAGGCTTTTTCCAATGAACCTCTAATGTTAGTTTTAACTGACTTACCTCAAAATCAGAAAATAGTTCGTCTTGTTCATTTCTATGGAATGGATAATATTGGCTATTAGCAGGGTCAATATAATATTTATCTATTGCTTTAATTAGCTGCTTTATTAAACGCTTCATTTTTCCTGAATGTTCTCTAAGCATTCCTTTTTGTCCGGGAGTAAATCCAACAGGTTCAGGATAAGGAGACTTTCCTGTTTTATCTTGACCTTTTTTTTGGTCTTTCTTGGCAGGAAGTTTTTGTCCTCTTCTTTGAAAGGTTTGTTCTACAGGATGCATAGTTCTATCTCCTTCATGTTCGGGCTGTATTAATGAATTAACGGCCCTTAAAAACTTCTTGTGATTTGAAATAACATTTTTGCGCAACATAGAATCAGTTAAAAATTCCCTATGTACCTGTGAAGTATTTGGTAAATAAAACTTATCTCCTGCTTTAGCATCACTAGCACGATGCTTAATTTGGTCTACATATTTTTCTAAATCATCTACAATAGAATCATCATCTAATTCTTCTAATAAATATTTTATTTTTCTCATTGCTCTTTTAAAGCCAATCTGAATTTTAGGGGCTTCTTCTGATGAATATGCTCCTAATTCTATTTTTCTATTGTTTATTAAATACAACAATAGCGGGTCAACCACAATTTTGGTTTTCATCATAGTTTTTAATTGTCTTTTCTCTTGTTGTGTGTGACGCCTTAAATCCTCTTCTAATTGCTCATATTGTTGTATTTGTTCAGGAGTCATGCCTTCATCATCTAACCATCCGTGTTGTTCAGCATGACCATCTTTCTTAGAATAATCTACTCCCCCATCACTCAAGGATAATTGTAGTTTTTCTAACTGATTAAACCATATTCGTATTACTTCATGTATTCGGCCTTCATTTAAGTCAGTTACTATTATTTCTTGAGGTTCCAGTGTAACAACATAATTTTGGTGTGTCTTAGGGTCATCTACATTCTCTACTAATTCTTTGAATGTATAATAAAAGCCATTTCGATTACTTTCTTTCATAATCTCATCAAATTCTTCATACTCTTTTAAGTTATCTTTGTATTCAGTAATAATTGCCTTAGATGCATTAAGTACTTTTTGATATTCTTTAGAGACTTTTTCCCAATACTTATATATTTCCTTTCTTCTTGCAGTTAATTCTAAATTAAAACTACCTAATGCTAAATCAGGAAAATAATTTATATCTTCTGAAACAGTGCGCCCTTCAATAGTCTCAAACAATGGTTTCTCTAAAGACTTAATATAATCTCTTAATAATTTAATATTAGCATTTCTTGGTCTTTCCTTTTCCAATGCATCTACTACATCAACTAATACTTGGGTATTAACATTAGTTGCGTGGTTTAATTGATTTATATCTAATTCACCTTTATCAAACACTATAGTAGTGAGAGGGTTTCCTTTGTATTGAAAGTGACCTATTCCACTATCGCCCTTTCCTTTTGTTGCGTGTTTAAGGGAAATAATATAAGAAGATATACCGTTTTCAGAAATTCCTTTATTTCTCATAGTATGTTCTAAATCTCTAATGAATATTTCTTTATCCCTTGAAGCCTTATATTTTCTAATATGAGAAATATTACCTTTGCCTACTTCTCTATCTAATAAAGGAGGGTCATTTTTAAGTTTTCTTATGAATTGATTTAACTCTTTATTAGTACTAAATTCTGATTTATATCTTAACCTAAAATCAGAAAGGGTTAACTCTAAAAAGTCTTGAAAAGCCAGTTGTTCATCCATATTTACACTCTCCTAGTTATTACATTTGCGTCTGTTAGTCTACCAAAAAAATCTACAGAATTGTATCTGTTTTTAACTAATCTATCATAATGAGAAATAGTTTTTTCGTCTTTTATCATATCACCAATTTTAGCCTTTGTTGCTTCAACTAATTGATTTCTAATATTAGGATATTCTTTTTCAAACTCTGTAACAAACGAAGGGATTTCTTTTTTTGTTTTATTTTCTTCCATAGCACGAATAAATCTATTTCTTCTTCTTATTAAAGTCTTATCTCCGAATATCCAATTTAATTGACACATCATTTCAAGTATATCTTCTAAGGTTAATTGAGTAGGAGAAAAATCAGAAACGGTAATTGAATCACCATCCATTTCCTTTAATAAACTAACTATTGTTTTCTTTTCAGCAGGTTTAATGGCGGCCTTGTTAGTCTTTAAAAAATTATATAATGCATTAACATCTTTTTCTAAATCAATTAAATCTTGCGAAGGATTGCTAGTTAATTGTTCCTTAATTTTTTTATTTAAATTAGTAGATATTTTTCTTCCTGTATATTTGAAGTTGCCTTCTCCCACAGTAGTAGGTTTATCAAATAAATCAGAAATTTTAACTTTAGACTCCATAATTTCATTAGTTAAAATATCTTCTAATGTTTCACTAATTTTAGTGGCATCTTGTATTCCAAAGTGATTTGCTAATTTATCTATATCTATTCCTTTATCTATTTCCTTTTCTAATTCTACTAGAAAATCATAGTTTTCTTCACTGAATAAAAACTTCCCTTCTTCTAAAGTAGTTCTAACACTTTGCATATAACTATCATATATATCTTTTATACCCAAAATATCTCCGGGAAATTTTTTATTTGTTGCCAGTGCTTTTTTCCTTGCCGTTGGCGATAACTTGAATAGGTTTCTAAGAGATTCAAAACTGCCTTCGGCAAGTTTTTCTTCTCTATCGGCTTGTAAGGTTTCATTAATGTCATCTTCTGTAATTTTTTCACCAGTTCTGCTTTTAGTTCTAGTTATTGTCCATTGTCTCAAAAACTTATCTCTTAAGTGGAGTTCCTCTCTTTGTTGCTTAGTTCCTTTATCTGACATATACCAATCATCTACATTAAATTTTGGTTCTTTTAATATAACTCTTAATGCAGGGTATATCATTGGGGTATTAGCAGAAGCCTTCTTGAAAACAGTGCCAAAAAATAAATTGGGTGTCGGGCCTATCATAAATTCATTGGAAGTAATGCCTAATTTAACTAATATATTAAGATAATTAAAAACATCAGCGGGATTTGAAATATTTATTTCATAGCCTGTTGTTATTTCAGGTTGGATGGGCATTCCAGCAGTAATATCTGACCCAACATATTTAACTAATTTAGAAGGAGGTAATTTTAATTTTTTATTTAATGCTTTTTCTAGTTCTATTTTAATATATGGTGGAATTTTATTCTCAAACTTACCTTTCTTTTTTATAAATCGTAAATTACCATCTTGTAATCTAACATATCCTCTTACTACTCTAGGTAATTCTAAATTCCTAAGATTAGGAAGAGGAATAGAAGCAGATTCAAAACTAAAATCAGTAATATCATAATAATATGCATCAATATATTTATCAGGAGGATTAGAAGAAATTAATTGCTTAATTTTATTAATATTGATAGAAATGGCTTTCTTTCTTTTTCCCGGATTTTTATCATCTGAATGCAAAAATTTCTCAATACCCTCAAAATCTTCAGCATCAATCAAGCCGTTTAACGTAGTGTCTATGCTCTTGTAACTAACATCTCTATTAGTAAGTTCTGTCATATCAGACGCTAGAGAATTGGCATTCTTTTGAACATCTTCTATATTCCTTATTTGAGGAAATTGTCTACTTAATCTATCTGTTTCAGTATTAATTATTTGTTGATTCCACTTAGGAATGTTTCTAATTCCCCGATTAGACTTATTAGTTTGTATTATCTGTCTAACTATTTCTAATCCATTTGGGGCAGATAGATACATTACATACATTAATTTAGTGTCAGGCAACTCTTGTTCTCCCGTTATAGGGGGAGCCTTTAATAAGATTTGCCAAGACATTATATTCACCAATAAGTTTCAAATATCAATGTACTAAACTCATCAAAATTAGTTGTTGTATTCATTCCGGCCACGTCCTTCTTAACATTGGTTTTCCAAAAGTAGTATATAGTTCCCATTTTGGTTGATTGCCGGGCATTTCAGCATTTAATTTATCCATCATATATTGTGCTGACCCCAATGTATCAAATTGTTTTACTTTCTTAGTTCCTATAGGCGTGTACCATTCGGTATCACCTGTCTTTAAAATACTTCTCCAATTCATTGTTATTTCTCCTTAAGCACCGGGAATGTCTCCCCTTCCTCTAAAATCAGTGGTTTCTCTGTCAGTATCAGTATGTTCATCACCATCTGCCAATTCCATACCACAAACATCACGCCCGTTTACTTTACGTCTATCCCATCCTAGCCCATCTAATCTCTCTAACATCTCTCTTCGATACATTTCTGCATCACCTTGTTTACCAAGATAATTAGTTCGTTTAGTGCAATAATATTTGCCATTCTGTTCTCTTGACATTTCTTCATTTCTCCATTTATTACAGGCATTACAAAAACCTACCCATTGACTCGCTTTCAAACTGTCAAACCAACTCATGCTATCACCTAATATACGCCTATCCAAGTAATAGTTGCGTTAGTCTCAAATTGCGAAGGGTCGGATTGTCCCTTCATATCTATTTCTATCCTTACTTCTTTAGGATTTACTTTTGTCTTCTCTGAATCAAGTTCATCAGTTTCAATATTCTTGACTGTTATATCCATGTCCTTGTGCAAATCCCCCTCTGTGTCTTCAAAGGTCAAGGTAAAACTCAATTCATTGGCATAACTGTAAAGAGATTTTACTCCCCAACTTCTAAGTTCAGCAACAAAATAGCCCTTAACAGTGGCATCTCCTGCTGTGATGTCTACCGTATCAAAATCATCATATCCTTCCTCTTGGAGCATACGAGTCAATTCTTTTGGTTTGTTTTTAATTTCAACATCATCTACTGGTATTTCTGTCCAACTCATCTCAACATCTCCTTTACGAATGTCTGACTTCAATAGTATATTTTCCCAACTCATTGTTTCTCCCCCATAAATGATTGAATTAATTTATTATATTCTTCACTTTTTCCATCATGAATTGTCGCCCAATCTATCGAAACTCCCGCCATTCCTTCGGGATTGTATTTTTCCATCATTATTTTATTGGCTTTCTCTTCAGCCTCATCGAATGTCATTTTTAATATATCTTTCCAACTCTTTCTAGTTACCATTTTATCACCACTCAGTATTCTTTCTAAGCCAATCACCTAACATTTCTAATTTATCAACCACATCATTTAAATCATTAGAAGTTATATTTGGGTAACGCTCCCGAAATTCCTCCAATTCACTAGTCATTTCATCGGTTATGAATTCACTTGCAAGATAGATGGCATTTATATAATCTTTTCTCGTCATTCCTACCTTAATTATATCATTCCAACTCATATTATTCATTATCCTTTTTCCAACTTTCATAACTAGATTCCATTTTAATTAAATCCTTTAAATCTTGTATGAATTCTTCATATTGCTTTCTTTCTTCCTGTGTAAGTTTAACTTGAACAGTTCTGCCCCTTTCATAGTCATCATCAGTAGATATAGCAAATCTTGTTCCCAATTTAAGAATAGACCTATAATTTTTAATTACTTTCTTAATTCTAATATTTACATTATCTTCATTAGCACTAGTAACATGGGTTGGTAAAAAAAGTTCATCGTGAAGACCTCTAACATCAGCATTGAATTGTAAATATCTTTCTATAAATAAATCTACTTTGGACATTTTAATTAAATCAAACCAACTCATTGTATTCACCCCAATAATATGTTATGAGCCTCTTTGTATGCTTTCTGAGCCTCTTCTATTTCATCTAGACTAATAACGTGAGAATTTATATGTCCTTTACTACGTTGGTAGTAACCATCTCTTGTTTGTCGAATAATGATTCTTATTTCATCATTAAAATCATCAAGCATTTGTTGTGTCTCCAAAAGTTTCTGTATTGTCTTTTCTTCATTCTTCAAAATATCTTCCCAACCCATTCTTCATCACCCTAATACAACAGAAATGTATAGTTTTCCTTTGTTATATGACTCAAGGTGATACTCCGCACCCAATTCTATTTGTGTAACATCTCTTCTACTTTGTTGACCAATTTCTATTGTGTAGTCAACTTGTGAAGAATCAATTGTTTTAATGGTCTTTCCTGTGTCATCATCAATAACTTTAATCTCACCTTCTGGTTCAACTTTAATCGCTATATATTCACCCATGTATGAATCGTCTGTAGTTACGTTAAACTGGAAATCATCTAAATTCAAATAACAGGCTTTATCATTACCTTCTGGTTCATCTTCACCGGGATAATTCATTTCTCTAACAACCTCATCTGCAATATCTGCCCAATCGTCCTCCCTACTAGGCATTGGTCTTGCATAAACTTTCAATATATCTTGCCAACTCATTGTAACTTCTCCTCCATTTTACTTTTAACATCTAACCATACTTGGGGGTGATTTTGTGCTAATACTTCTTGAACGATTTGCATTTGGGCAACTATAATTGTGTCTTGTCTCTTATGTACTAATTTACCCTTAAATTCTAATAAATAACGCAAACTCTCTCTTATTTCTTTGGCTAATTTAGTTAGACTATCAATATATTTTGGGTGCATATCTTCTTCTTGAAAAAGAGTATCTATTTTTTCTTCAAGCCTAGAAATGTTTCTAGATAATGAACCAATTTCATCAACTTCTTGTCTTGCTATAATTGCTGCCGCTGATTTTTGGACTAAGGGCTGCAAGTGCTTTTTCATGTGTCTCGCTACTTGAATTTCTGAACAATCTATTGCTATTGCTACAGCAGAAGGGGTTATTTTAGCCTCTTTCAAATGTTGCTCAAAATTTGAACGTAGGGGGTGGGTACATAGATTACATCTAGGATTAGATGCTTCTACATAATCTCCCATATGATTTCTTTGATGACGAGCAGAAGTTCCACTAGACCACTTCATTTCCTTATCCAACCAATCAGGAGTAATAGCAGAAGATTCTAATTGTTCTTCTAAATTATCTCGATTTTCATGATTGCATAATTTGCATCGCCTTCTTTTTACCATATTATTATTCACCATAACCTTTGGGCATCCTAATTTCTTTATATGGTTTTTGCATTACCGTTCTTCTTGGAGAATCACTTAAATTTTCAGTAATTAATGCAGAATATTCCTTAGAAGCAATACTTAGCCTTTTTAATATATCAGCCAATGTCGCTTGGTATCTTTCATAGTTTTCGCTTTTCATTCCACCACTTGTTTTCATTTCTGGTGTTTGTCTCTTAGACCATTCCATATACTTTTGATGCTGTTTATCAAATTCGGCTATTATTTCTTTATCTTCTCTACTATCATTTCCTAAACCGTGTTTAATTATATCCTCCCAACTCATATTTTTCCTTCTCCTTTTAGTTTGAATGTAAGTATGCCATTATCTACGAATATTGCATTGTATCCCATGTTTGCATATAATTTTCTTGCTATTTCCTGAGCCTTCTTCTCTGTCATTTTCAAGTCAGTGAGTTTAATATCTGCATAGGTTTTTTTCTTCTTGCCCGCTCTTCTTATCACTGGGTCTACTTTTTCTCTAAACAAATCAATATATTCAGGTAGAAATAAGTCATCATTAGCGTTATCCTTGAACTCTGATTCTCTAGGATTTCTTATTGGTGGTGCTTTTAGTATATCTTCCCAACTCATCTTATTTTCCTCCTTAACTAATATTTTTCCAATGCAGCATCAATAAGTTTTTGTCTATTGTCATTATCCAACTGACCCCAAAATACTTGAAATCCAGCGCGATAATAACCCGCCCACTGTTGACCATAATTACCATAAACTTCACCAAACAGCATATCTACTAAATCTGCCGGGCGTGTATTAAAATAATACTTCATCAAACTATTCACTATCTTTAATTCATTACTTTCCTTTTTAATTTCTTCTTTCCAACTAATGTATTAATTCCTCCAATGTCTAAATTTAGAAGAACACTCTGGACAAGACCATTTGCCCTTTATTCTTCTTGTGCCGCCCGTTTCCTTTTTCATAGGACTACCACAATTATTGCATTTCTTGCCTTTTAATAAAGATTGCCAAGACTTACCAATATCTTCTTTGATTTCTGTTCTTGATTCTGATACTGGCTTTTCTTGAAACCCTAAAGCAAGAGCCATCTTTTTCATCATTAATGGAGTAACATTCAATTTATATGCAACAATATCTCCTTCAATATCCGCGATACCTGCTGCAAGTTTAACTAAGTCATCATCTTTTCCTCCCTTAAAAGGAATAGTTTGTAATGCTTTCATTGCCTTGCCAGCATTATAAGTACCATCTGATTTCCTATACTCTTCTCCAAGAAGCCTATCTTCAATTTTCCTCCTAACTAAGTCTACTTTAATAATTGCTTGTGCTGCACCGGCATCTCTAACATTTAACATAGGAACACTAACTTCCATTGATTTTAGATTGTCTAATAAATCAAAAGTCATTTCTTTTAATCCGCCGGGGCCAAATAGTGCTTTCCACATTGGCGGTTGTCCATTAAAATAAGACTTAGGTGCGGCTCCTAATGTTTCTTCTGCTTCATCTCCACCTTGGTTTGCAGGTAAAGTTCTCTTTTGTATATATCCTTCTGTTCTATAATGACCATGAACAGTTTCCCACTCCCATTTACCCAATTGTTTGTTATAACTGTCTTTAATTGGTACTCTAAACGGTATATCTTTAGGATTATTATTTTTCTCAGTATACATTAAATCCTTTTTAACATCTAATAATTCAACGGCTTCCTTTTCAAATATTAAATCATCCCCCAATAATATTTTATCCATTATTCCAATAATACTCCCTGCGCCAGTATTATCTGTTGCATTACCAACACCACCCCTGCCTTCAACACCATGTTTTGATAGCATTTCTAATATGTTAGTAGAATTTTTTACAAATAGTTTAGCCTCATCTACATTTCTTTGTTCGTTTTTCCATTCCATATACGAACCTTTCAGTGATTCACCATCGAAAGATTGAATAATGTCATTTCCGTTTACATGTACACGAACCCGCGTCTTTTTTACCTTTTTTGGCACATTTACACCTCCCTTTGTCTCCATATTTTATATTAAATAGTTCTGGTTGATTAGAATTAAGTCCACCGCTTGAAGAAACTACTGTTCCGCCTACCTTCAATAAATGAAACCAAGTAGAGCGTAGTCGCTCGTTTTCTCCCATCCGGTATGCCCCTATAACTGTTCCCTTACTGCTGTCTAACATATTTGGTTCTAACGCCTTAAAACCGATTCCCACTTTTTTTGTTTATTATCCAAAATTAACACTTTAGTTCCTTTTCTATTTAAGGCTAACCATTCATCTTGAGTTAATTCCTTTGGTTTTTTTCCAACCTTCCACCCATTTTTATTCCAAAGGCTACTAGAGTCATTTCCAGCATTAACTATTCCTATTTTGTTTGTTACCTTAGTTACTCTTTCCATCAATGCCTTTCCTACACCTTTGTTACGATATTGTTGTGCCACTCTAACTCCTTGAACCTTAAACCAATTATCAAAATCAGTCCAAGAAGCATATCCTATTGGAATATTATCATGAAAAGCAACAATTACTTCTGTAACGGGACTACCAAATCTGCCATATTTACCCTCTCTAAGAGTATATGATGCTGTATGGGGGTCATCTTCCCAATACTTATTCCAAAGAGATTGTAACTCTTTTTCAGACATTTCTTTAAATTGTAATACCATTGCTAAAACCTACTCTTCTTCATCAATTTCAGGAGGCAAAACTAAATCCTCTTCTATTTTTCTTCTAGCGGTTCCTGTTTTGGTGTGGCCCCAACCTTCATCATCTCCACCAATATTCTGAACCTTTATTGCCCTTCTTTTATCAGAATCATATTTCTTTCTATTCCATTTAGTAGGGCCACCCCTTTTAGAGCCACCGCCAGTATTAGCGCGGCTTCTTGTTTTTAGTACATCAAACCAATTCATAAATTATCTCTCCGTAAACTTTTTTTCCATGCAGGAGTATCAATTTCAGCCCCATACTCTCTTAAATTTGTTTGTCTATTCAATTCAATTGGCTTAGAATCATCCTCTCCACCCTCATCAAACACTGGATTTAATATTTCATACTTAAAATCAAAAGGCAATCCTGCCGGTAGGGGTTTGTTTGGTTGCAATTCTTGTCTAATAGCATGATAAATTTCTTCTCTTCTCTTTTCTTCAGTTTGCCCTAATATAATTTTTGGTAATCTAAGATAAACTTCAGTCCTATTAGAATTAAGTCTTGGAGTATTCAATCTATTATTCTTCGATTTAGGGTTGTGCCATCTAATTTGATATGCTTTAATATCTACATACATTTTATCACCAATTTGTTAATTCTATAAAATTGCTTTTTAATTGTTCTGCTGTAACTTTAATTTCTACTGGCTTACTCATTGTGTTTTTCCAAGCGGGCCAACTAGGGTTAGGACTTGTTTGTAATAAGATGTAAACAATAGAACGAGGCCCATCATTAAGCCCAGTGCTTGTAGGGCTTTTTTCAATTCCAGTTAAAACATATTTCTGTTTAGTGTGTTTATTTTTGTATTTGCTGCCTACGGTTTTTCTTATCATATTATCAACCCCAATCCTTAACATCTTCAAGTTCATCTTTAAGGTCTACAATAAGGTCAACAACATCTTTTATTGCGTCATCAATACGCTTATATTCATCCATATAATCTTGTGCTATTGGAAGAGGGGTAATGGTGCTTCCCTGAACAGGAGACATATCAAGGTTTTTTCTATCTTCTTCATTTAAATACATGAATCCATATAGTTTTTGGCTTACATCTAATTTTCTGTCATCCGAGATTTCCTGCAACGATGTAAATTCAGTCTGACTAAACTCCTTTGCTGCATTATCCCAACGAACCTTATGGTCATCTAATTCCTTAACAAGTTTTTTTACTAGTTCTTTCTTGTTTTTTATTTCTATAACAAGTTTATCAACATAAGAATTATCTTTTAATATTTCTTGCCAACTCATGGTCTAAACCTCCCTAAACTACAAATGCCCTGTATTAAATCCCATATAACTTTAATCATTTCTTCCCCAATATGTTTCTAGCGGTTTGGCAACAAAATCTAATTTTTTGGGTAGATTGTAATAGCCAAAATGAATCCCTTTCTAATCCAAATTTATCCTCAATGTGATTACATAATTCATATCTACTCATGGCTTCAAAATCATCATCTATTTCTAAACCTAATATTGGGCCTAATTCATGTGTTTGTTTTTTATCAAGCCAAACGTAAGCATTGCCCATGAAAGCAATTAATTTTCTAATTAACCATTGTTTCATTATGCCCACTCCTTTTGCTTATCTTTCCATTCGTCATACCACTCATACGCCTCTTCATCAATTCTTTTACTTTCACTATAAAAATAACTGTCTATTTGAGAACCACTCATTGAAGCATTTCTAATGCGTTCTAAAAGTATGCTATTACCCGGATTTTTATTATGGTAGCCCACATCCAGTCCCGGTATTAGAGATTTATTCAACGCTTTGACCTCTTCATTTATTAAACTGTTTAGTTTAGATGCAATAACTGTGGCTGCACTTCTGCGTTCAGGATTATCGTATTCTTTACCATTATAAGGGGCGATAACAGGTATAATATTAGACTTAAATACATTAGTTTTCATTAGTGTAAAAAACATCGGTCTTCCATGTCCGGTTAAATTAAGTGGTCGATTGAGTTTTCCACTATCACCTGAAAATCTAGGCTTACCATAGTTCCTAGTTGCAAAGTCATGGCCTTTTCTTGTGTTCCAAACCGACATTAATCCTAAATTGCCACCATAATCAGGGAAAGTGATATACCCATGTTTAACTATCTCTCTACCTATATCATCCCATATTTTGTTTGTCTTTTTATGTCCATCCCGAAATTTAGCCGTTTCACTAAGTAATCCTCTCATTCCCCAAACCTTTTCCCAGTGAAATATATCCATTACCCAATCTGCATCTATTGTTGATGCTTTCAAAATATCAAACCAACTCATCTTCTTTCCTTCCGTTGATGAATCTTTTCAAATTCTTTTTTCTTCTGAACCCACCCATTTGACTTTAATATTTTACCAATAACAATACTAATTCCTACTGCTCTACCCTCAAACTTTGCTTTAGTGTGTGCAGATGCCGGCCCAGTAAATGCTCCTTTTCTTGGTTTTTTTACAGTGCTACTCTTTTTCAAGTAATCCAAATAAGATTTTTCATATTTTGGTTTCATTAATTTTAATAAATCAGGCATATCTATTTTATATCCGTTTTCTTTAGTATCAGACCAATCTAATAGTCCTTTTTTAAGTCCTTCCATATAGATTTTACGTCTAGACTTTTTAACTGTATTAAACCATTCAGTCATTATTTATTTCCTCCATACTGCATAAGGAGTGTCTTGTCCATCTAAATAATATGGGCTTTTATCTCTTAGATAACCTTCTTGTTTTAATGTTTTTATTATTGGCGTTCTCAAATAAGAGTGCGTAAGTCTATTCACATGCTGAGATACTGCACGATTATCTATTTGTTCTTGTACTATATTCCTATAATTCTCTATAATGTTATCATATAATTCTGTACGAATATATATTTTGTCCTTACCTTCTATTTCTTTTAATATTGCTAATCTAAGATTCCCATAGTTAACTCTTATCTTTTTTTGAATCTCATTTCCTGAAGGCATCCAATCTAATCGTTTATAATTCCATATCATACCAGAAGGAGCCTGTGGTTGCCTACTACTAACATTATTGCCCCGTCTATCAAAGGTTGCTCTAAACCTAGTTCCCGGCATTAATTCAATATTTTGTTCAGCAACAGCATGTTTACGATAATTATTCTGTAAATCTAATTTCTTAGAATTTGGTAAATATCTCCATGCTACTAAATAATAATACTTTAACCAATTATGAAATTGTTTTTTGGGTTGTTTTGAAATCTTTCTAAATTCTTGTTCAATCAAATTTCCTTGTGAATCTAAAGCCAAAGTATGTCCTAAATGAGCATATTCTTCTTCCGTTAATCTAAGAAGTTTTTCTCCCTTATCAAATGCTAATTTGCGCCCTACCGAACCACCGGATTCGTTAAACTTAAGAATATTAAACCAATTCATATCATTCACTATCCTTTTTCCAACCATCATACTTACTTAATCTTATCATATTCTGCGCGAATATCATCTTCATCATGGTCAAGTCCTATTGTTGGATAAGTAATTGTTTCCATTGGTAAAGAAGGATGGCGTTCTAACTTTTGTAAAAGCATTCCTATTTTATCTACATCATCAATTGGGTCTAGTTTTTCTAATTCTGTTCGTATCTTGCTGAATGACTTTGAGTATTCGGGGTCATAATCCATTTCATACAGACTTCCTTGCTCAAAATTATATTCTTCAAAACTATCCATTTCATTATAGAACCAATAATCCCAAAGTTTTCTTATCATTTCTTCCATTGGAGGATATTTAGGTTTTAGGAAATCAAATGGAGGCGGATTATTAGGAGTTAAGTCCAACTCATTACCTGTCACTAGAATTCTATGTATGTAATCAACAAAATCAGGTTTATCCAAATTGTCCGTCACAATCTTTAAGGAACTTAGATTCGGGTAGTTGTCGGGCAAGGGAATACCAAACCTCTTTAGATGTTCTCTCATTTCGATAGAATATTGATTTTCGTTGATTACTTCCATAATCTCGGCTGCTTTATCTTTTTTTAATATTCTTTTCCAACTCATAATATCTACCTCGTTATTTTTTCCAAGACTTTCTTTAGCCCAATAAGTTTCTTTTCTGGAATAAACCTTAAATCAAAGTTGTGAACCTTAAAGCCACCTTGATTAGTAAATTCCGCGTTTGCAAACTCATTATCTTCCCAACTAAAATTAACATTAAACCATACCTTATTTTGTTCATAGAATTCAAGCATTTCATCTTCAGTTGTCGCATCAACATCGTCTTCAGTTACATTTGCTATTACATCAATATCCAATTTTTCTTGAAATGCCATTTCATTCATTTCATAATAAGCCAAATCTTCTTCAGTTTGAGTTTCTGCCCAATCATGTATTAAACTATTAATTTCGTCTATAAGTTGATTTTCTCGGTCAACACGACCGGCCTTTCTTAATGTTCTTTTCCAATCTTTCATATTTTTCCCTCAGTTAATTCCATTCCACACTTACTTACACCCGCATCTTTATTTCTATCCCAATGTAATCCATTATAGTTTTCTAATCCTTCTCTTAGGCTTCTTTGAGATTGTCCATTCTCTCCATAATAATTTATCCTTGTACCGCAATAATATTTATCGCCATTTTTATATGACCTTTGTTCATTTTGCCATTTCTTACAAGCATTACAATATCCCATCCATGTATTTTTAATGATGGTTTGCCATGACAAAATATTAGCCCCTTAAATCTCAAAAAATTGCCCGGAATTTATTTACCACTTGCGCGATTTTTTATTTGTTATTAATGCTATTTCCAGTTTAAAATTAAAACAACCCTTTATTGCTTATTTATTGATTGTAGTAGGGGTAGAATAACTAAACAAACACTAGTATTTCGTATGGTTTACCAAGAGCGCGAATTTATTGTATTCTATTTATTATCAATTGATAGTTTAACATACATTCTTGTTATACCTTAGAAGTCGCTACCCCTATTACGCGTAACGCGCCTACAGTTATAGGTGCTTCGCAGGTCTTGTTAATATATTGTACCCACACCTATTAAACAACCATTAATTAAGAGAATAGATTGATAATAAAAAGTATTAGAGAATAAAAAAAATTTGGAAACAAAGCCATATGGTTGTAATATAGGTGACTAACAACTCAATAGCACCATATGGTTCTAATCATGCTTTGTTAGAGAAGGCCCCATATACAAGTGAATCCTTCGTTAGTCACCTGTAAGACATACAGGGTGCAAGAATGCCTGAACGGTGTGAAAACCGGGCATTGCGCGATTCCCCCAACTACCCCAGTCATGGCGAGTAGAATGGGCGGGTGTTAAATCGTCCTCGTAACTGACTTGCTCCCTGTGTGCTTGGGACAGGGTTCGATTTCTCAAAGTTCTTCATACCATATGGTAATAATGCTTTGTTAAATACCTCATATATAGTGGCATTGTTAGGAATAGGCATGAGTAGACCCATTAGTGACGATGTATGGGAAGAACGCAAGGAAAGAATGATTGATTGGATAACCACATTTGACCATACAACAGTCGGATGGAATTCTATTGAATGCGATAGGTTCTATACCATCATTGATACGCTATTTGAAAAAGGCTGGACAAACCCCGAACATCGGATACACTATTGGAAAGCAATTCGCGCCTGTTTTTGGGACATAGAAGAAGCCCCTCTTAGTAACTACCCTCAAGCATTGAGTATAAAAGCAAATATGGAACTGAATGAATGGTTTATTGGCTTCCGTCAAGAATGCATCCGAGTATATGAAGACAATCCTAGGTTTGCTTCATTAGTCTGTCGGCCCCATCCCAAATCTAAGGGACTTGATGAGAATGGTCTATATTGTGATGCTGAACACTACGCTACCGAAATGTCAAGAATAGTGAAGGCAAGGCTAAAGAGAGCATATAGGGACTATCGGCATAGTGTGCCTAGAAAAACGCTGTATTGGACAGGTGAATATGAGGACGGCTTGCCTGTTATAGTAACATCAGACTCCTTTATGGAGGATGAATAACGCCCTTCGGGGCCATATTCACAAAGTCTTATGACCATATGGTATTGCTTTGTTAAACCCCAATATAGAACGTTGGGATTCCCCTACATCACTTTACAGTAGAATGCAGGGAAATCCGCAGTTGGGCCGTAATGCTGTGAATAGTGCGACCTGATGTACCTTTTTCTAATATCACTCTTCGTCATCATCGTCACTTGCGTACAACATTATTTATCACCGTACATACCATGTCTTTTTGTATATAGGGTATTAGTCAAAGTATATTACTACCATATGGTTGCTGCTTTGCAAATGAGCGTAGCGAAGAACCCCAGTTATATAGAAGTTAAGCCGTTTTAGGCTGTCGTGGGAGCGACAGAACGGAGAAATACAGGAGAGAGAAAAATGGCAACAGATTACACGATGGACGATAATAAGTGGAACGCCAACAAGAGCCGTATTACGGCTTGGTTAGAAGTTAATGCTTCTTCATTACCGGCAAACAGGCAGGACTTCATTGACTACCTGATTAGCGAAGGTGACGCAAACCCTACCATGAGAAAGAATTGGTGGAACAGTATATGCAACGCCTTCCGTGATGTAGAGAATAGCCCAATTCAGCAAGGGCCACGCTCAACACTACCGGATGATGTAGATGCGCTCATAAAGAGCGAAAAGTCAGCATTGACTAGCGAGATAGAGGCTATATTCGACTCCATGCCTCGATTCGTGCATTACACGATGAGACATGGAAAATCGGGCGGTGGCCCCTATCCTTCGGCTTCAGAAATGGCCGAAGCATTTGTTGAGAAGGCAGGTAGATTATTGACCAATGCCTATACAGCAAGCATCAAGGACACACCGGGCAAACTCATTTATTGGGATGGCTCGTCAATGAACGCAAACGGCCTACCGGCATACGATTATGTGCCAAAGGTCGAAGTTACACCCTCAACGGAGGATTCCGAGGAATAAGGTGTTCAGTCGCTCCCCGACAACCCGCATTAAGTGCTGAAAACTCAGTTTTCGGTATTTAATCGGGGCCGCTACGCTTAATCAAAGTTAATACCATATGGTGTGACAGTGCTTTGTGAATCATAACATATGGCACACCCTATATAGAAGCAAAACCCCACTTGGCATGAGAAGTGTATGGTTGGTAAAGACAACAGATAGAGATTGTGCGGGATTTGCATATTTCAAGCGAAAAACCCTAGCGACAAATAATGCTCATGACCGAAATCGAATCAGAATTGAAAGATTGATGCTCGAAGCAAATAAAATGACCGGAATCAAGAGAGGCAAGAATGTCGAGGCATGGGCAGAACTGGTTGATAAAATCGCTACCCCATTTTTTATCGTCAAGGAGATTCTGCTAGACGATGATTATTACTAAGTCCCTTCGGGGCAATATATTCAAAGTCATTTATATTACCATATGGTATTGCTTTGAATATGAACGTAGTGAAGGCCCCATCAGCAATATCCGATAAAAGGGGATTACTCCCCAATTAACGGATAAAGCCTTTTCAGGGCTTCTGTAAGCCTATCTATGGCTACATCAAGATTATCGTCACCCACTCTGAGTTTCTTTACTATCATAACGTGTTCAGAACCTTGTTTTGAGTGTCCTACTTCAATCACTATATTTGGCATTTTTATTAATTGTTCAATTTCATTCATTGTTTCCTCTCCTACTTCATTATTGGGTATCTGTTAAAATGTCCACAGTCGCAGGTTCTACCTGCATAAGTTAATTGCGAACACTTCTTACATTCAACCATCATCTATCATCCCTTCCTGCATTTGGGCTTTTTTGTTCAAAATCTGGTTTCTCATCTGGTGGAATAGTATTATCTTCATCTTCAGATACCAATTCAAGAGAATCCATAAAGTAAACCTCCGGGTCATCACAAGGATATGTACCTAATACAGTTGAAAAATCAATAATAGCCTGAGAGAATTCATCAGGATGCATTGTTTGTATTTCGCTAAAGGACTTCGCTTCTACATATACTACTCTATGAACATCTATTGTTTCTTTAACCCATATAGATACTTCATATCTATTCATTCAATCACCCTACAATTATAGCAAGACATTTTATTATCAGATATTACTTTACCACATTCACATTGTTTCATTGTTTCACCTTTTGTTTTCTATTGGGGTTTCGTGGGCAGGGACAAGGCTTACTATCAGACTTACAAAGAAGTGCCGAATTTTGGTAACACCATGTACTAAACCGGTATTTCGATGGGAGAACCTTCAGTTCACATTCTTGGCTATTGCTTGTATACCCAGTCTACCCCAAATGGAGAAGAATATAGATTTTTCAATCTACAAAAAAAAAGGAGCCGAAGGGGGATAAACCCCCTCCGACCCCAAATACCTCAACAAGAGATAGTTAACTATCCGATTATTCTTCCTCCGTTGCGCCAGCAACATCAGAATCCACACATGCGGATAGTCCTTCAATTGTTCCGTCCCACGCCTTAGACTTGTAAAGTGCGCGAGCGTTGTGCCTCACCTTCTTGCATAGAGAGTTTGCGTAATCGTTAGCATCGGCATATGTCTTGCTTCCCTTTGACTTACCGTGCTTTCGTAGTAATGGCTGCGAAAACAATTCTGTTTCTGCAAATGCCCTGCTGAATGAAGAGAAAATCTCATCACAGGCTGAATCTACAACTGCCCTAGCAGCCGCAGGTAAAATACCCTGATTTCCTCGCTTCCATCCATAACCGGGGTATGGCTTGCAAAGACTCTTTACTGAATCTGCAACCGTGTCCCAATTTGAAGGTGTACCATCTCCAATCGTTAATAATGAGCGAGCCATCTGAGAAATCTCAGAAGGTATCTTTGATTCCTCGCCCATAGCCGCATCTGCGGCCAATTGTTCGTTTATTCTTTGTTTAACTGAATCCCAATCTATCTGTTCCATAATATCTAACTCCGTTGTTGTTTATCTCCTGTTTCGGTAGCCTGAGAATCCTCTACCCCTATATAAGCGGCTCGTTCAAAGCAACGACCATATGGTTGTAACTGATACATATTGCTATGGTTTACAAAGTGATACATATTGTGTCAGTTTGCTTGCTAACCAATAGCCATATTATCATCACCAGTTGTGATTGTCCCGCTTATCTCTTACAGACAAAACTGTTTATCTACCATATGGTAATATATATGCTTTGTAAGCGTTGCCCCGAAAGGCGTTATTTGTCAATAAAAGGCTTACCGAATAAGTCCAGTCCCGTACCGTCTATGATATGCCTCCTAAATCGGTATTCGTCAAAATGCCAGTTATCCCGCTTAAAGGTTTGGATTATCCTATTCAGAGCGTCATCTACTGCTCGCCTTTCAATCTTCCAATACCTTGAAGGTCTTACAGCAAGTACGTTATAGGTGTGAACAAAGCAATCAGCAATAGCGATATAATGTCTTTTTTGAAAGTTACTGCTCATATCTTACGCACCTATCCGGGTTGGGTATATTTTTATCATTTGGGTGTCTTTCTGCGTGTGGTCTTGCCCTTTCTGCCTTAACCTTAGCAAGTAGGGCTTTATTATATCGTCTGGTTTCTGCTTGTTTTCGCTCTCTTTCTCCGTTCATTGCCTAAAGCGTCCTTTTCATTATATGAGGTGCGTGATTCAAAGTTAACCTTACCATATGGTTCTAATTCCATTTAATAGGCTCTTAACGAAAAGGGTCGCTAGGGTGCGGGGTTTCTTATATAGGAGTCGCCTCCCCCTTGGCATCTCGGAGAATCATGCGAGAACACCATTCAAGAGAGTATTTTACCATAATACCATATAAGCACCGTTTAACTAAAGGTGTAACATTTGTAATACACATTACACCATTAATTTCATTACTCTCATAGAGGATTCTGTATGTATATTCATATGGCATATGTTATAACTTATGACGTATCACATATCCTTAATATCATATGATAGTAGTTTTGTAAACTGAGTCAAAGTGACATAGTTTTACATCTCTTCAATATGGAGTAAAACTAAAACTGGAACAAAATGAACCAGTTTAGGCAGGAGAAGTGGAGCATATTGTTATAGTTTTAATATTTTATATATTTTAATATATATATTACTCACTCACTCACTCACTCACCCCCTGACCCCCATTGAAACAATGAAATAATGAAAGTATTCAATGAAATGGTTCAAACTGTTTCGGTTTACCCGGACAAACTAGGGCATTTTATATATTCATAGGGAGTGAAAACAATAGTGAAATGACAAAACGTATGTTTTATCTTACACAAAGGAGGAATAAAGATGGCAAAATGGACAAAGAAAGAAGAAAAAGAATTAATAAAGCATTGGAATGATAACACAGTAGTAGTTGTAATAGCGCATTTGATGGGACGGTCAGTTGGGTCAATTACACAAAAGGCACTTATGCTTAGAAGAAAAGGATTAATTTCAGGTAGGCAAAAGAAGACTGGCAAAAGAATTAAGATACCTTTACAAAAAGAATTGAATCCGGGTTCTTATCTTACTAAAATGACCTATCCAAAATACCCGCCTTACAAACCCACTAAGAAAACACAATCACAAAAGGCGATAGAATCAAAGATGTATGATATAACAAAACTATTGTTATCTAAAAATAAAGCATACGGTGATTCAGCATTGGCTCCAATCAGAATATTTTCTAAGTCTGATGGACAAGAACAACTTAAGGTCAGAATTGACGATAAACTAAACAGATTAATTCAAGGAGATAGTAGCATCGAAAGTGATAAAGATGTTATTCTAGACTTGGTTGGTTATTTGGTACTATTGCTAATAGCATTAGACGAATAATCATAATGGGTTTACTACAGTAAAAGATACCAATTAGTAGTATGTGCAATCCTCTCTCCGCGCAGTATCTTTCCCATTAAATATTCAAACATCTGATAAAAGTCTGGGCATCGGATGAATGGATAGAGTTTACTACAATAAAAAGAATAAAAGGCCTTGCAAGGTAGTAGGGTTATTTTCTTTATAGCCTATTCTTCTCTATCCAATTAATAATGCGGGGTTCCCAAGTATGGTCAAAGGGGCCGGACTTAAGATTCGGTGCGTAGTGCTTCATGGGTTCAAATCCCATCTCCGCAACCAATTCAAATGCTTCTATGGTGTAGTATGGCCCATCATTTCAGGTTTTCGACCTGAAGACGCGGGTTCAAATCCCGCTAGAAGCACCAATTCAAAATATAGTGATAAATATGAAATGCGAAACATGCAATATGGTAATAGCCAAACAAATAAACGAAGCGGATTTTATTCAAATCCCATGTATATGTTCACAACCCCAGTGGTTTAAAGTGATAAAAGGAGAACAATAAAATGTTTGATATGAAAAGTGACGAAAAAAAGATAGTGGAGTATAGGCTCATTGATGATGAGCATATGCCTCCAATTGTAATAACAATGAACGATGATGATAGCGTAAAGATTGTGATAAATCGTAATTACGCAATATGGTTGAGTCTACACCGGAAGACAATAGGTGGATGCTCCGAGCCTATCTATGGAAAAATAGATGAATTGCTTGAAGCACACCTAAAGGAACAAAGGGCTTATGAAAAAATGGAGTATGATGCAGAATGATTGATATGGACTTAATTAAGACAGCAATAAAGAAAGGAAACATTGACCCGGATATGTCTAAGATATTAGATATGTTAATAATGTATAATATAACAAGGAATTTACAGCATATAGAAGATGTTGTATATTCATTGGCATATTATTCAATGCAGGAGGAAGAAGAATGAGTACTTTATTTACAAGAAGGCATTATAAATGGTTAGTTGATATGTGTATTGATTTGAATTTAAGTAATATACAGGTGCATAAGTTATCTAATTTATTAGAGGAAACAAACTCTAATTATGACGCAAACAAGTTTGTATATTCTTGGGGGAAGAAAAGCAATGAGTAAAATAGGGGTCTTTGTGCAACTAGAAACTGCTGACGGATTATCTTCAATTAATGTTCTTGATATAAGTGCCTTTACTGAAAGTAAATTAGAAACTAAGTTTATGCAAGAGGAACGTACTTTAGTGACGGTTCACCTTAATAGCGGAACTATATTTACTACATTTATGTCCAAAGCACAAGTACTTCTTTGGCGAAACATATTTAATATTAATGAGGGTCATATATGAAGTGTTATTTTTGCGGTAAGGGAAAGTTAACTGGTGGAGCATGGGTAAGTTATAAGAATCCATGTGTTTTTGCAGACAAAGGAATCGTAGTTAAAATAAACCACATTAAACCCGAAGGTCATGCTCTTTGTATGATTCTTGATAAAAAGGGTATGTCTTTGGATAAAAACAGTAACTTATTAGATGTTAATGGAAAGAGGGTGAATTCATGAAGCGTATGGAGAAACCCCAATTTTTGTTAGTTAAAATTGAAACTGAAGAATGGACTTATGAAGAATGGAGTGAGTAAGATGGGCAGAATGAGTGACGTAGATATTATGCTTAGGAATGGCGAATCAATAACAAGCATGGCGAAAACATTTGTAAAATGGAATTCTTGTAAATGTGCAGAATGTAAGAAAAGGGGAGTTAGAGGATATGCAAAAGAACCCTATACTATGGAACAGGGTCGGAAATTAGCAAGGTTTTTTAAGTATGGTGAAAGGAATGAGTAACATGAACGAGAGAGAATATCGTAATATAGAAAGAGAAGAGAGACAGGATGCAAAATCAGCATCGTATGATAAAATAAATAGCATATGCAAAACTTGTTTAGATTTTGTGGAAACAAAGATAACCAAGAGAGGAAATAGAATCTGTATCAGATGTAGTGGGGCAATACAATGATGATATGCATTAATAAAGATTGTAATGCGCACGTAACGCGATTCGACACATTTTATTGTGTTGATTGTGATAGAAAAAGGAGGGAATAAAAATGGAAAATATAGAAATAGATGTTAAAAGAGCACTAGGAAATGGACGTTGGGACAAGGCACTAAAGAGAAATTTAGTAGAATTGTCTGTTGCGGATAATTATGATGAAGCAAAACACGAATGGGTAGCAACAGGTAATGTATGGTATCGGTCTTTGGGACGTGAGGACATACCTGATTGGTGTGCCGGACACGCAGATAAATGTTTATGTGGACATAATGTTGTTTATCATTTTGAAATCCATAACACTGAAACTGGACATAGAGACTGTGTGGGTTCAGACCATATCAATTCATATTTGATTCTAAGAGAGATTCAAGAAAGAACCGGATTGTCTCAAGAAGATATTACAGATGATATGATTGATGAGTGGATTCAAGTTAGAGTCAAGACAATGATAAAGAATGCTTGGTGGGATAATAACGGCGACCATTTTACTAAACTGTTTGACGACATAAAAGACTATGACCTAAGAGTAAATGTAAGAAAGGTTGGTAGTTATTTTGATTCAAAATATCAAATGATGATGCCCAAGACTAGAATTAGAAAAGCGGCCTCTGGAGCCGTTAGTGATGCTGGATATAAAATGGCTAGTATTGTTTGGAGATGGAATCATCCTGATAATCCTAAGAATCAAAGAGATTCAAGGGGTTATCCAACGGATAAGTTATATCAAGACCTCGTAATATTTGCCTTTAGACTTAAGGGAGTCAAAGAACGAATAGCAATAGAAGAAAAGAGACTGGCAGACAGACTAATTGAGATTAAAAACAAGCAAATATCCGAGGAAGCGAAACGCCAAGAGAGACTAAACCGGCGAAAACTTATTGTCGATGGGCTAGAGGAAAAACAAAACGACCCTATCTTTGTAGAAGTCTGTGAATATTATGGTGTGCGTCCCTTCTTTATTGAAGAAGCAACAAGCAAGTGGGAAGAAGGCTTCCTTAAAGATATGAAAAAGAAAATGGTTCAAAAGAAACCTTTGTCTGATAAACAGTTTGCTAAATTAGTTTCTGTCCTAGAAGGAAATAATTCATGGACAGATGTTCAAGCCACCGAAAAACAGATTTCCTACCTAATTAAATTAGGCTACGAAGGAGAAACCGCCGCTCTTAATAAGGGGGAGGCGAGTGAGTTAATTGGTAGTCTTAAGCGAGGCCGGTTGGAATAAGAGGCGATAAAATGAGTGAAACAAAAACAGAAACAAAGGACGAATTGAAGAAAAGGGCTGATGAAATGGAATTAACTATTTCTAAGCAAAATGAGCAATTAAGTGCAGTAAGTGTAGGTTATCAACAGGCCATAAATAGAGCAAATACCTTAAATGCATTATGCGCTCAGTATGAACAAACAATAAATTCCTTAACTGCAAGGTTATTAGAAACCTATTCGCAGAATGAGGCAAAACAGGAGTGAAAAAAAATGTTATTGAGAATAATGAACGAAACAGGCCATACAGAATTGCAAGTGACTGAAAGCGAAGTGATTGAGCATATCACAGACCACCCGACTTATTGGGTGTTTGTTGATGGTGAAATAACTAGCCGAGAAGAAATCAATGCAGTTAACTGGGATAGCGTAGAAGAAGTGACGCTATCACCGGCAGTTGTAGGCGGTTCTAACTAAATAAGTTAGAATCTCTTACAACTAAAAAATTAGCAATTGGGGGTCGATAGGCCACCGGCTCCCTTTTGCTCACTTTAAAGGAGAGAGAAAATGTCCATATCAGATAATGATTCGTTTATACAGCGAAATATAGTAAAAGATGTATTGAAAGCATTTGGTTGGACAATATCTAATTATATTACTCATGAAGATGTTGCTATTATAAGAGCAGATTTTTACCCATCCGGCCACGTTCTCGCCACTTCCAAACGGGCGATAATAGTTTGTGATGGAAACACTGAAGTAATGTTTAAGGGAACTAAATTTAGTGGAATTAAAGAATTATATGAATTTTATGGAGAAAAAGCAATTCATAATTTTCAAGATTGGGAATTTCTAATGGTTAAGGAATGGGTTGTTAAAAGAAACTCAGGTGAGTTTATCACTACCTTTTCAACATTAAAAGAAATGCCCACAGAAAAGACATGCTTTAAAAGGGGGAAAAAACAATGAATAAAGAAGAAGATGAAGCGGCAAAAATATTATCAGACACAACAGTAAATCAAAAATATGCAAAGTGGATTGCAACAGAAAATAGGAGAGAGACTTGGGAAGAAATATGCCTAAGAAATATGGAAATGCATCTAGACACGTTTAAGGATATGCCAAAAGAATTTCTAGATGAAATAGAACAAGTTTATACACAATATGTTCTACCAAAAAAGGTATTACCTTCTATGCGTTCAATGCAATTTGCAGGAAAGCCAGTAGAGATTTCACCAAATAGAATGTATAATTGTGCATATATGCCTATTGACGATATTGAATGTTTTAATGAGGCAATGTTCTTATTGCTTGGTGGAACTGGAGTTGGATATTCTGTTCAACATCATCACATAAAGCATCTTCCTCCTGTTTCAAAGCCTAGTCTAAAAACTAGGAAATATGTATTAGAAGATTCTATTCAAGGATGGGCTGAGTCAGTTAGAATTTTAATGGAATGTTATACTGGTGGACGAAAGAATACTCCTAGATTTGATTATAGTCAAATAAGACCAAAAGGGAGCATATTGAAAACTAGTGGTGGAAAGGCTCCCGGCCCTGCACCATTAAGAGAATGCTTAGTTAAAATTGAAGGAATGTTTCAAAATATGGAAAATGACCATCAATTAACTTCTCTAGAATGTCATGATATGTTATGTCATATTGCTGATGCAGTATTATCCGGTGGAATTAGAAGGTCTGCTTTAATAGCACTCTTTAGTGCTGATGATAATAAGATGATTGGCTGTAAATCAGGACAATGGTATAATGATAATCCCCAAAGGGGGCGAGCAAATAACTCAGCATTAATTCTTAGACATAGAATTAAAAGACCTGTATTTGGGGAAATATGGAAGAGGATAAAAATGAGCGGTTCTGGAGAACCCGGAATATATTTCTCACATGATAAAGATTGGGGAACAAATCCTTGCTGCGAAATCGCACTTAGACCCTATCAGTTTTGTAACCTGACTGAAATAAATGCTAATTCAATTAATAATCAGAAACAATTAGAAAATAGGGCTGTAGCGGCGGCATTCTTAGGTACATTACAAGCCGCCTATACTGATTTCCATTATCTAAGACCAGTATGGCAAACAACTACAGAAAAAGAAGCACTATTGGGTGTATCAATGACTGGAATTGCTAGTAATAATTGTAATCAATTAGATATTGAACATGCCGCCGGATTAGCAGTAGCAGAAAACCAAAGAATAAGTCAAATACTTGGTATAAATTCTGCCGCTAGAGTAACTTGTGTTAAACCATCAGGAACAACAAGTTGTGTAGTGGGTTCATCATCAGGTATTCATGCTTGGTTTGCTCCTTACTATATTAGAAGAATGACTATTAATAAAAATGAGGCAATATATTCTTATTTGAAAGAAAAGATTCCTGAGTTAGTTGAAGATGATTTCTTTAAGCCGGATGAAGAAGCAAAGATAATGATTCCTCAGAAAGCCCCGGTGGGAGCAACAGTAGCAAAACACGAATCTGCTTTAGGATTCCTTGAAAGAGTAAAGCGTTGGTCAATTAGATGGGTTAGGCCCGGACACATTGATGGATTAAATTCTCACAATGTATCTGCAACAGTTTACATTAAAGATGATGAATGGGACGCTGTGGGAGAATGGATGTGGATGAACCGACACTACTATAATGGACTAGCAGTATTGCCATTTGACGGCGGCTCATATACTCAAGCACCCTTTGAAGAAATTGATAAGCCGGAATATGATAGGTTATTTTCCTATGCTAAGTTAATTGATTTAACCCAAGTAATAGAAACTGAAGATAATACTAATTTACAGGGAGAAATTGCCTGTGCAGGTGGAGTTTGTGAAATCTAAGAAAGATGTAGTTTTGGCTCATCCTTTAATACTTGACTCTTTTAAGTCAGGAAGTAGAAAGGCACAAATTCAAAATACCTATGAAGAGTATATAGCAGGTAGAATAAAACTATCAAGATATAGGCGCATAGTTAAAAGAAACCTTTTTTTAGAAGGTATAACCTTTGATACTCCGTCTACTATAAAATATTTAGAAACAAAAGTAAGACATGGCCGATACATGGAAATTAATAAGGAGGAAGAATAATGGAAGATTTACAATATAAATATGAGTTAAATATTAATATTGGGGAACCTAATGATAGTTCTAGATATTACAGTCAAAAAATAGATTTTTCTTCTTCATATCGAATTAGAGGCTCAAATAATAAAAAAGTTAATGTGAGCGTTAATCCACCAAGAGCGGGCTATAGAAAAAAGGGAGAACCTATAATTAATGAAATAGCATCATCATTAACTACTGCTTTTGGTTGGGGAAGGAGACAACAATATGACGTTTATCGCGCACCCGATGATTTTGATATAATGTTTGAGTTCGGTACAGAAAATAAGGGATTTGTTTTAATTTCTAGAGAAAAACCACATTATAAATTAATGGGTCTTAGGACTGAAAAGAAGAACATGACTACTGCCTTATCTAGAGTTATATATAGGTCTTGTTTTGAAGAAGATGGCAGAAAATTAGGTAACTATTTGATGCAAATGGTAACTTTACCAGAAAATGTTTCGTATGCTATAGAAAATAGAGCACCTTATGATTTCTTTCATGATGGAAACAGAATAGAATCTAGATTAAATGTAAAAAGAATAAGTGACCAAGAATGTGCTATGGAAATTTCTGATGGTGTATGGGGAGCAATTTCAACAAAGGAATTAGATAGATTTATGAATTCTTATCATTTAGGACATACTCGCTCAAAGAAATGGAATATGTGTAGTCCTAAGAAACTATGGACAGAATTGATAGGAACACCTCCTTCTGATATACAATTAAAGAGGATGAAAGGGTTTCTTTCACAAAATAGAACAGATGCTATTGTTGAAGAGAGAGCAAAGAAATTAATGAAAGATGTTCAAGAAAGATATTCGGACAGAATAAAAATTATAATAGAAAAAGATGGAATAAAGGAAGACAATAGTGTAGTCACTAAAATGTATGTTAAAGGAAAAATAGCAGATTGGTTAATCGTAGATAGAGCATGGAAATCTAACGTACAAAAAGTAAAAACTTTTGTATATAGAAACAATGAAACAATTTCTAGTACCGGTAGAAGACGATACCGAAAGCCTAAATATGAAGAATATCAACAGGGATGGTGGTCAGGCCCAATTTGTATTGATAACATACATAATAATTCTAGTGTTGGCGACCAGTTTGTTGCTAGGGCGATGGCTTTACTTAATGATAGTAATACAGTTAAGTTAGTTAATACAATAAGCCAATACTTAACAGCAGGTATGATGGATGGAACCCAAATGCAACGCCTAAGTTGGGATGCTATTGGTAAAGAGGATGAAAATTGGTCAGAATTAGACTATATGAAATTATTGGGAGTGATATAATGAAGTGTATTGAATGTAAATCAGAACAAAATGAATATAATGAAAGACTTGGAGAAATAACTTGCTCAGATTGTGGGTTTGTTCATATAGAAAATATGCCGGAAGAAACAGTTAGTGGGTATGGGCATCAAGACTTCTATGTAAGAAACGGAGATAGAGGGGTATTAGGTTCTATTTTCTCATTATCTGATATGAAACATCAAAAGAACAAAAGTCTAATGAGAAATTTATATAGAACCGCGAAGTTTTCTAGGTCTGAAGAAAGCATGAAAAAGGGAATTACAATATGCAATATGGTATTGTCTTATCATCAGCCTAGTCCTGCTCTTAAGGAATTAGTAGCGTCTAACTATAAAAGAATATATAAGAGTGGGCAAATGAGAGGAATAATTTTAGAAGTTAGAGCAGTAGCAGTAGTTTTCTATACTCTTAGAGAATTAGGAGTATCAGTGTTACTTAAAGATATTGCTAAAAGGAATAATGTTAGTCCTAAAAGGGCATCAAAGGTATCAAAAAGAGTAGCAAGAATTTTAGGAAAACCTTGGGTATTACATCAAATAAATACTGATGGATGGATAACTGTAACATGCCAAAGTTTAGAAGCAGATTCACGGGTAGCAACATTGAGTGATTTTACTTCTGACGCTAAGAGAGTGGCCCGCTATCTTAAGACATTTATGGATAGAAGAGACTTAACCTTTACTAGAGTTAATTTAGCGACTTCTATTTATATTGCTTCTATATTTAGAAGACAGATTGGTTTAAGTAATTATAGCCAAATAGAAGTAGCAAAGGCGGCAGGTGTAGTTGATACATCAGTTAGATTAGGGCTAAGAAACTTTTTGAAAATGAATGGAATGACTAAGAGTGAAATGCTACAAATGCCAATGGAAATGTTTTTGGAGGGAATAAGATATGAATAAGAAGAGAAAAATATTAATAATAGGAGTGGGGGGTATAGGTAGTTATTTAACGCCTTTATTGTCTCAGACAAAGTTATATGAAATAACGATTGCCGACCCCGATACTTTAGAGAAAAAGAATTATTTATACCAAAACTATGATGTAATGTTTGATAAGGCTAATCCTGTGTTTAAGGTTGATGCCTTAAAATTAACCGAACCCGCAAAAAAAATACCATATCCAATATTAACAGAACAACAAATTAAAGGATTTGATTTAATAATTTGTTGTGCAGATAACTTAGATGTTAGGCGGTTAGTTTATAGGCAAGGATTCGGTGAGTCATGTATGTCGAAATGGCTTGATTTACGGGCGCAAGGTAGAAATGCTGCCTTAATAAGTTATTTGGCAGATAAGAAGTATTCAGACACCTTTCTTTCAGGCCCAGAAGGTTCATTTTCTTGTCAAGGTGAGGCGTTTAATAAAACTAATAACGCAACAGATGTACATTTCATGCATGCTGCTATATCCGGTTATGCGGCACAATGGATTCAAAGATGGTTTAATAATGAACAAGTAATAAATAAGTTTTTTATAAATGGGTGATATAAATGTGGACAAAAGAAGAAGAAGAAGAATTAAAGACATTAACAGAGTTAGGTCTTAAAGATAAAGAAATTCACTATTTGTTGAATGATAAGTTTAATACTAATAGGACAATGGAAAACATATCCACGAAGAGACATATGATGCCTTCTAAGAAACTCCTAGTTTCACTACAGCAAGAGAAATCTATAAAATATGAAGATACTCAAGAAATGGATGCAAAGATATTAACTACAAAAATATCTCATCTTTTAATAGGAATTACTCCGGCAGAATATACTTGGTTTGATAAATTTTATCATTGGATAAAAACAAGACAGGCTCGTAAACAAATGACTAAAATGGATAAAGAAATAGTCCATTTAGAAAAACAAAAAATTCGACAAGAGATAATGTTCTTGGAAGAAAAACTAAAAACGGTAGGTAGATAAAATGAAAAAATGGACAGAAAAGGAAATAGAATTAATGCTAAAGTGTTGGGAGAAAAATCTTTCTCTTTCAGACACATCAAAGGCATTAGAAAAGGCAGGTTTTTCTAGAACAGTAACAGCAATACCATTGAAGTATGTGCATGTTACTGGAAAGAAATGGGATGAAAGACCAGAAGCAAAGGAAGAAACAAAGAAAGAAACAAAATTAGATTGGTCAGTTATAGGAGCATTAATGGTAGCGGCCGCAATCATAATAGTATGGTGGACTTCATAATGATGGGGGAATTAGATATGGATATTTTGGTAAAAGACCCTGACTGGAAACAACAGATTGCTGTTTCATTAGATTATTGTGACGGCGATTATACTTCTAAGTCTTTTCTAGATACGATTTGGAATATTTCGCAAAATTCATTTGATATTCCAAGAGAAATTCAAGTAATTATTGATAAGAACGGAGATACCTTTTGTAGTGTAGGGACTCCCGGCTTTGTATCATTTGAAGGACAAGAAGATGAATTGACTAAAGACAAAAGACTAAATCTTCCTATGAAGTGTTGGATTCATACTCATCCTTTTGGTGAAGCCTATTTTAGCGGCACTGACCAACGGACAATCAATACTTGGAGAATGTTCTTAGAAGATGCAATTGTTATTGGTTTTATGCAAACGGCTAGAGTGAACATTAAAGAAGGATATACACAAATTACACATTATGGAGATGTTGGAGTTGAAGAAGAATGATATATGACGATGATAGTGATGAAGAAGTAGAATGGATGGAAAAAGGTGAGTAAAATGATGACCAAAGAAAATAGCAGACAGACACAATTGGAAGAATTTGGATTTATATTCGGGAGGGATATAGAATGAAGAAAATGTTTACATTATTGCTGTGTGCCTCACTTTTAGCAGGTTGCTCAGTACCTACTCCTGATGATATATTTGATAATAACGAAGAAGTAGTATTAAATGGTTGGGATAATTTAACTGGAGAGTTTACAGTAATAGTTGATGAGAATAATTCAACAGTTGCTCCAATAATAACATTGGGTTCTAATAACACATGGTTAGAAGTGAATAGTTTTAACTATACTGCAACTCATCTAAGTTTTGAAATAGTTAATAACACTGTGATATTCAATAACTATACTTTTAATAATCCCGGTTACTTAATTCAAGATGGGTTTATGTTAAGTGAAGGTTATGCACCTAATTATGGTAGTGCGGAATTACATTTTCCTGTATTTCCTTTTGATATAACTATTAACTATACAGTTGTTTATAGGGAGTGGAACGGAAGATGAATGAACACATTATGTTGGGGTTATTCCTTGGAATAATATTCATTACGCAATTAATTATCATTTCTTCAATAGGAAAAATGGTGATGCATATGTTGTCTAGATTTAATGAAATGTTTTTATTAGTAGGAGGAATAAAATCTCTTGACGACCTTATTGGGGATATTAGGTCTTCTTCAGAAGAACCAGTATTATTTGAGGATATGGGGAGCAAATGAAAACAGCAGTAAATGTGCGTTTTCCCGCCCCATTACCTGCGGAAATACCGTGTCCTATTTGTAGAGTAGAGCAAGGAAAAAAAGGAAGGGGATGTCTTGCTTGTGAGTTTTCTGGTAAATTACATATTACAGTAGATGCCAAGATTCCTATTCAAAGAGGGCATATAATAAAATATGTAGCGGATAATATGAAAACGGTATCTGCTGAATTAACTAAAAAGTATGGATTGGTTCCTGAAGTAGAAACAATAGAAGTTTTTGAATGTGAAAACGGCCAATTTGAAGTAGTTCAAATTAGTAGTATTGGTGGAGCCTGTTGGGTAGTTAATAGATTAGATGATTTTGAAGACCCAAAATATTTTACTTCAACAAAACAATTAAAAGATTTTAAAAAGGGAGTGATGGAATGAAAGACATAGAATGGAAAGTACGATTAAGAAAACTTCAAAGACAAATACACTATAATGAAGAACACAAAGATGACCGGCAAACTATAGATTGGGGACATTATACTAAAACTAACTTATATGTTTCACAGAATTGGTTAAGGGAAAATTATCCTGAAGCATTAACTGCATGGCAAAAGATTGAAGAGGATAAACTAAATGAGGAATCTAATGAGATTCCTTCCGATGTAAAGGAAATGATAAACATGATTATAGTAAGTGCCGAATATAATCCAGAACTTAGGAACACGGCTTGTACTACAATAAAATCCTTACTTAAACCTTATTGGAGTTTGGAAGCATGAAGGATGAAATAATAATAGCAAGAATTCCTCGTAATGTAAATGAGGAATTAGTAATAAGAACAGCAACAACATGGAATATTAACATTATAGATATTCGATGGTATAAAAATGGAAAACCCACTCAAAAAGGAGTTAGAGTTAATGAAGAGGAATTCCCTCTTTTATTAAAGGGATTAGAATCAGTATCAAGGAGAAATAAAAATGCCAACATCAATACGGGAAATGAAAGCGAAGATTAAAGAAAAACTGGTTTGGGGAACACATGTCAATACTGAAGTATATCATTTAATGATTAAATATTCAGCAAAACAATTAGATAAACTAGCAGAAGGAATAGTACTTGCTTATGACTCAGATGAAGAATCCAAAAGAATTACTGAGAAACATTTTAATGCAGCAATAGTAAATATGTTATTAGGAGAGGAAAACCAATGAAAATAGAAGAAATGAAAAAAATTACATTAATAGAAGAAACAGCATCACATAAAGAAAGGCATCCCAGTGATAAAAATGAAAGAAATCCCAATAAGGGAGTTAGATATGAAAAGCGTATTGAAGAAATTTCTAATGAGCCTACACCAGACGCAATAAAGAAGGCACAACAGTTAATTGAAAATGCTAAATATGCTTCTTTAACTATAGATGATATGTGTCCTAAGTGTAATAGCAAAATTGTTTGGAAAGGTTCTACTAAATATAGGAATGTCCATTGTCGTTGTTCTAAGGGGTGTTTAATATGAGTCTCGCAAGGTTAGCAAGAATGTGCGAAGTAATTGAACATCAAACTCCTACTGAAAAGATTGAGATTATATCCAACTCAATGAGTTCTTTTTCGAGTAAGAGCACTTTAATCCATATTCTTAGTATGGAATATCCAACTAATAATATAGGAAAGGCGCGAGCAATTAAATGGGTTGCTAATGCTATGGGATTATTCGAGGATGAAGTTGCTAATCATTCTTCTATTTGGGGAGATATAGGTGAAGGAGTTTATCAATTGGATTCAGATAATGAAACTGATTCTGAGATTACTCTAAAACAGATGTTAGCATTATTAACGATGGACTGTTCATCTATGGGAGGAAATTCCTATACTCTTTTTGATGAACACTTGAATATGATGAGTGCGAGAGAGAAGAAGTGGTTTATTAGATATTGGTTACAAAAGCCTAGAAATGGAGTAAATAATAAGGTTCCATTAAAGGTTATGAAGAAATATTATACTGATGATAATATAGAAAAATACTATCAATATAATTCTGCCACTCACATTTGTGAATATCTAGAAGGTGGAATTAAACCAGAATGTATATTGCGACATGGGCATTTTGTTAACCCAATGTTGGCTAAGGCTCGCAAAGGAAAAGAAAAGCCTACTAACTATCTTGTTGACATTAAGTATGATGGTAATAGGTATCAAATACATAAAGCAGGTGATTCAGTAATTATATTCAATAGAAAAGGTAAAATTGTAACAGACCAATATCCTGATGTTGTTGATATAGTAAATGGATTTGAAGAACATAATATAATTCTCGATACTGAAATCTATCCTGTGAATCCTGATGGTTCTCCTGCCCCTCACAAAATATTAGGTAAAAGAGTACATTCAAAGGATAAGAATAAAGCAGTTAGAGAATGTCCTGTAAAGATGGTAGCATTTGATTGTTTATCTAGAAATAAGGTTCCTTTGATAGAAAGACATCTAATAGATAGGCTAACACATCTGACTTATATTCCATCTGAATATCGTGCTGAAACCTTTAATGACCACACTATTCAATCAGCCTATAATATAGCAATAGATAGAGGATTTGAAGGCATTATGATTAAAGACACTACTATGAAGTATCAACCCGGAAAGAGAAGTAAAGGATGGTTAAAGTATAAGCCTCCCCGATTCAATTTTGATGTTGTAATAACTTCTGCTAAATATGGTGATGGAAAGAGGGCTAATGTTTTTGGTACTTTTGGAATATCAGCAAAGAATGGTTCTGACTTTGTATCTGTTGGTAAAGTCGGAACTGGATTTAGTGATGCTCAACTTTCTCTTTTAACAAGAAATCTTCGAAAGCATATTGAAAGTCATGAAGGAGACACATATCATATGTTACCTAGAATCGTTTTAGAAGTAACATGTGACTTAGTTACCAAGGATGCCGCAGGTAATATTGGATTGAGATTTCCTCGATGTATTAGAATAAGAGATGATAAGTATGCTGTTGATGCTGATACTATCCAAAGGGTACAGGAGTTTATGTAAATGATTAAAGCAGGTGATTTCACCATAATAGACCTTAAGCCCTATAGATGCGTAAAAATAGAAGCGGGAGTGGCCTTTTTCCAGTCGGCTATGGACGACACGCGGGGTAGATTGAAGCAGATGCCTATAGAATTGGCCCCTTACTTTGGAGAAAATGGCGATATTGTTATTCCAGACAAACCAAGGATGACTAGGAAGCGATTAAAGCGATTTGATTACATGAGCGTGGTTAAATCCGAAACGGAAATGTCGCTGTCACATGACCTTGCTTTTCTTATTGCGGAACACCTTGAGTCTTTGGTTTCTCAATTGGCTTCAATAGCAGAATCAAATGCAATAAGGCGGGGAGATGAAAGAATAACTTCAGCACACTGGTATTGGTTAGACATTGCTCCGGGTGCGGGAATGGGTTATTGGGAAGATAATGTAGAAACAGCGAAAGATTACAAAAAGTATATGGGGGTAAAGTAAAATGTATAATAAAGACCAACTAATAGGAATATTGCTATGTTTACCGAAACCGGAAATTCATATATCTAGGGCAGATAATATAGGAATGGGATATAGAATACGACTTAGACTAAATATTCGTGGAGAATCCGCATTTCTAAAAGGAGTAAAGAGAAGCCTAGAACAACACGGAATTAAATCTTTATATAAAGATAAGGAACATAATAGTAGACCAAGACCTATATTGCGAGTTAGTGGAATAGTAAACTTACATTTAATTTCAAAATTAGTTGATGTGGGTTTGCCCGATGCAAAAAACGCATGGGAAGATTTTAGAGAAGTAGTTGAAATATTTGATAACGGAGAACACCATACTCCTGAAGGATTAGATAGAATATTAGAAATTAAGGGAGTAATATAATGAATGCAGAAGAACCTAGTATAGAGGATATTGCTATGTTAGAAAATGTTCTTATTCCGGCAGTAGGTAAAGGCTGTAGAGAATGTGGTAACAAATATTTTAGTTATCAAGCGGGACTGAGTATAGAAAAGGAAAGCAAATTATTTTTACTTTCTGTTGAGTGTTCGTGTGGAGCAGATTACGTTGAAGTATTAGCCGCGAGGTTATTTAATGATAATGAATATGAAGAAGAGTAGACCAATTATAATTGTAGGGAAACCCGGAACAGGAAAAACTACTAAAGCACTTGAATTGTTGGAAACCCCAATTATTCAATATGCTAATGAATATGACTTAGTGGATAACTATAGTTTGTCTAAGGATAAAGGAATTCTTATTGAAGAAGTACATTACAAGGCTAATGTTGATTTAATATTAAATAGTCTTAGAGAATATTCTGGACAAATAATATTAACGTCATTAAATCAAAAGGACATACCTAAATCTATTAAGAATTTTTGTAAAATACAAAGGGCAGGCACAAAGAATTGGTCACAAGAAAAGATAAAAGCAGTTGCTCCTAATTCTTATGATGCTAAAGAATTTACTTTAACTATATTTGAATTGCTTAAAGATTATTTAAAGAATTCGAATAGGGATGAAGTTATATTGAAATTAAAAATCAATAGACCATCTGATTTTCAGATGTTATCGTGGTTATCTGATAATATTAGTCCTAATAAAATAGCATATGTTGATTCACAAGTTAAAAGAAAATGGTCACAAGACTATTTTTATGAATTGTTGGGCTATTCTCACGATGCTAGTAGTTATGTTGGAATGAATATTCCTAAGAAAAGAGCAAGAAGTAATTTGGCTAGCATATGTTGGAGACTTAAACTTAAAAAGTCTGATGAACATGTAATTAAACAATTGCTTCAAGACAAAGATTTTGCCGAATATGCAAAGACAAGACTGAATAATGCGGAGTGCAGATTACTCCATCTTGGTGAAAAAACTAGGAGAAAGAAATCTGACCCAATTACCCCAGATATAAAATTAACAAGGTGGTTTTAATGAAAGAAATAAAGACAAAAGTAATTGATACTAATAATAGAAGCATGATAAACGAACACGAGATTGTTATTCAATCCAAAGGCCTGTTTGGTCCGGGAAATAAGATAAGAACAATTGCTTATTTAGAAAAGACTTCTACTCCTACTAGTGCTTTTAAACTTGAAAGAATGGAGGCTATTAAACGTCTTGTTAGACGCAGATACCCAATTAATAAAGATATTGCTATGAAAACATGGGAAATTTTATATGATTCCATCAAAGCAAAGGGTGGCCTATTTGATAGTTATAATTTATATAATAAAGCCACATTGGATTTTTATATTGAGGAATATAGAAGGTCATTTAAGCACACCCCACTTACTTTTTGTAATGTGTCTCATACTAATCAAATAAAGTTGTTTGATGCAGATATTGAATATTTTAAAATGGTTTTTGAATCTAGATGGTTAAGATGGGTAAAACTTAATCCCATAAGAGATTTAATTGATAATAATACAATTAGATATATAGCAAGGAGCAGTAATGTAAGTAAGGCTCATTATATATTTCTGCAAAAAGAAGATATACCAATACCCTCTGGTATTGGCGAGTGGCATGGCATTACACCAAAAGAATATTCTGAACTTACTATACCAGAACGCCGCGAAAGGATTGAAATAAACAGTGAAAGAAGACATTCAGTATTGCAGTTTTTGATAACTGTATATGATATTCCTTTGCGCCAAGCAAAAGTAATAATGAATACTCTTGGTGATTCTTTCATAGATTTAATTAATGAAAATTATCAAGAGGGCAAAGGAATGAATAAGGTTACTCCTAATCAGTATCTTAAGTTAAGACAAATGAGTAATAATAATGCCTTGCTCGCAATGCAAGTATTACAAGATTTATTAACTAATAAGCCAACTGTTCTTGATGAAATGGTAAAGACCACAAAGAAAGCATATAGAAACTACTCCAAAGACAATTGGGGAAACAAACCAAAAAAGTCTAATTGTATAGTATGTAATAAGGAGTTTGTTAAACCTCATCACTTAAGCAAATTGTGTTCTGATGAATGTAGAAAGACTAGGAACAACAAAAATAAGTATAAGTGGGTGAAGAATAAGTGCGTCAAACCAAAACCAAAAAGAAGAACAAAGAGAGAACGCGAACTTGACGACAATGATTTTATATCCTCCTTAAGTCTTAGAAAAAGAGTAATCCTCCTGTCAGGAGAATTTGTGGATAGAGTACAACTAGCAGAATCTCTTACAAACTGGTTTAATAAAAATAAGAAAATAATAGATACTCATGCAAAGGCCGCAGCATTTCTTCTAATAAAAGATATTGAAAATGGTGATATACATGGCGAAAAGAAAATATAAACAAATTAGAATATTAAAGTTTTTTGAAAACAAAGAGACCCCAATAGAATTTGAAACAGATGCTATGTATAGATGGATGAATCTTAATAAAAATGCAGAAGTAACTCGACAAGAATTGCCCCAATTATTGAGAATTATGGGCGGTTTTGTTCCAGTAGCAAAAGCAAAGAATCAAATATCATTATGGAGATATGAAGGTGAATAAATGTTATGGACAGAAAAATATAGACCAACTAGTTTAAATCAGATAGTAGGACAGGAACGGTTTGTTGAAGATGCTAAAGCATGGGTATATGATTCTAAAAAGCCTATGCCTAATGTATTATTGTATGGTCAAGCAGGTGTGGGTAAAACTGCGGCGGCTGTATCTCTAGCAAATGAAATATTAGAGGGGCAAACTCAAGGAAATTTCTTTGAGGTTAATGCTTCTGATGATAGACGACTAGAGGTTGTTAGAACAACAATCAAAGAAATTGCATCAACAGTAAAGATTGGAGATGTTGCATTCAAGATAATTCTGTTGGATGAAATGGATGGAATGACCGCAGATGCTCAAAATGCTTTGAGAAGATTGATGGAGCGTTATAGTGAAAATGTAAGGTTCATAATTACTTGTAATCAACGACATAAAATTATATATCCTTTACAATCAAGATGTGCAAACTATTTGTTTACGCCACTATCTAATGACCTTATGTATGATGTATTACAAAATGTTCTTGATAAAGAAGAGATATACCAATATGGGGAAAACGAAATCCGCACATTCATATATGGGTTCGATGGTGATTTGCGTAGAGCGATTACGGAACTGCAAGCCGCAACCGCAAGTAAAACCCCATTAACAATGCAAATAAATAAAATGCTAGAACCTTATGACCAATTAGTGACTAGTATTTTGAATAAACAATATGAATCCTCTTTGTCTAAGTGCCATGATATGATTGCCTTATCGGTAGATATGAAAACTCTTTGTGTAGGACTACATGATTCAGTATTAAATAAAGAGATGGATAATGCAACTAAATTCAAATTATTAAGGGTAATAGGTGAAGCAGAATGGAGAAGCGGAAATATGACCCCAAAGGTTTTAGTATCGTGGATGATAGGACAGATGATATAATGTTGAGAAAAATATTTAATATGCTAGATGTAAATAGTGATGGCAAAGTAGATGCTCTTGACATGAAGAAGGCATTATTCCGATATGAATGGATAGTAGTAACAGGACTATTACTTACAATTATTCCAATGGGAAATGTATTGGGTTATACTAATATTGACTCCGATTTCTTTTGGGCATTAGCAGGTCTATGTCTAACAGTTGAAGGAGTTATAGAGTTATACTATGAGCAGAAACATTGGGACACAGTAAAGGGGAATAAGTAAATGTTAATGGACGCATATCAAAGAAGCGCAAGAAAAACAGTAATATATCGTAGAGAGCAGATGATAATTTATCCAGCATTAGGATTAGCAGGTGAAAGTGGTGAAGTTTGTGAGAAGGTTAAGAAACATCTTCGTGGCGATACTACTTCAAATCTTAAGGAAGATATTGAAAAAGAACTAGGTGATGTATTATGGTATGTAGCAAATTTAGCAACCGATTTAGGATTATCAATGGATATAATAGCCGCTAAGAATCTAGAGAAACTTAGAGATAGACAAGATAGGGGTGTATTACAAGGAGATGGTGATGACAGATGACAGAATATACTATTGGGGATATTACTGGCTTGCTTCCAGAAAATAGTACCTATAAACAGGGAGACATTTGGATTGCAGATTTAGGTGAAGCATTAGGTCATGAACAAGGAGGAACCCGCCCAGTATTAATTGTTAGCGGCACTAAATGGAATGCTAAATCAAAAACTCCTATGGTGTGTCCGTGTACTACTTCCCTTAAAAAGGGAAAGAATTATTATTGTGTTAAAATAAAAATAGGAAATAAAGCAAGTTATGTTAATGGTAGTCATGTCTATACCTTAAGTGCTAAGAGGTTTAAAACTAAAGTAGGGACAATATCAATAAGTAAAAGAATACAGATAGCAAATACAATTAAAAAACTACTGTATGTAATATCAGATTCCACACTGAATGACAGTGGAAAAAAGAAAAAACAAAAACAAGAATAGGTGAGAAAAAATGAGTGAAATAAACGAGAGCGTTAAGAATGAAATAAGAAAGGCATCAGTAGTCCTTGATATGGAATACGATGAGGCAGTTACTAAGTATATTAGTATCTGTGAAGTGAACAACATTGACCCATTTAGTCAGGTTGAAACAGAACAAAAGTTAGGTTTGAGCCTATGGCGACAATGGTTTAGTAGTGCTAATATGGCTAGAAAGGCAGAAAACGGAGAAACACCATCAGTACAATCTACTGGAAAGGATGATATACGCAAGCAAGCATCGGGATTCTTTATCTCAGTGTTTGAGGCTAGAGATTTAATGGCTCTACAGGCAACAAGAGTTAGTAATGAATATGAGCGTGACCCAGAAACAACCCTAAGATTAGGAAAGGTTGCTGTAGCAGAAGTAACTGAAGGCGGTTATTCTTTAACTAGATATGAAGATGGCGTAGAACAAACTATGGTTGTAAAGGCATTGCCTGCAAACCACATAGAGGTTGATGTTAACCAATACATCATTCCATTAGACACTATGGATTGGAGTAAGAGAAAGGGTAAGCCACTTCCAAAGGAACAATTCCGAATGAATGGTGTATTCTTAGGAACAGTAGATGGTGACTTTGGTTTGTATCAGTTTTCATACAAGGGAGAATCTTCTAAGGATTTCCTACCAAAGACCTTTGAGCATATTCATATGACTGTTATCAGAAATGATACCAAGCCAAATATGATATACGGGTTTACTAATGTAACAGCAGAAACACTAGTGGTTAATAGTGATTTATCAGAAGATGACCCAATGTATTTAGATACTGCTGGTCATGATATAGCGGCATCACTAATGGAAGCGGCATCAGATAATTATTCGCCACTAGTTGATTTAGATAGATACCACGCTACATTAGCAGATAAACAATATGTAGATAAGTATGTAGTAACAGATGGTTCTGTATCAGCAATTAACATGAAGCCTAATGAGAAGACAGGGACTAGGAGAATGACTATCAATGACCTTAATTCTGACTTCGATTATGAAGGCGGGGGATGGGCAGGAACTACTTGTTGGGTTCCTAACTACATTGATATTGATTTTGGTATAGGTTCTAATGTAATCGTTGTTGGTCAAACATCACAACGAACAGTAGATGGACATGTAGATTCAGCAACAATCAATGTAAGAGGACTATATGTTATAGAAAATAGAGGTTCTCCTGTTGATTCATATTCAGCAGAAGAAGAAGACTTTGACTGGTTTGCGTGAATAGCATGTATAACAGCAATAGACAGACCTTTAACATAGAGGGACGATTTGTTCATGGGTCAAGTTTTGCAATCCATATGGATAATGTGGATTTCATGACTTGGCGCATGAATGAAGACTCCGGGGAGTATTGGGTTAAATTCCATTACACAAAAAAAGAAGTACGGGTGAAAGTAAATGTAGAAGAACTACATGATTTAATATCTGTATGGGCAGGACAAGAATTAAATATAAAAATAGGTGAGAAAAATGGCATGGACAACTGAACAAAGCGGAAACGCTGTAAGTGAAAAGAAATTGAAAGTAACAGAAAAGGTAGACAGCAGTAATAGACAGAAGGAATGGTATGAAAACTACAAGCACCTTCAATCTGTTATGAAAGAAAAATCCTTTTCTAGATTAGTTTTGGGTATTTGGGGCGACCCAAAGAACGGAAAGACAGGAATAGCAATAGATTTTCCAGAAGATAAAATCTATGTATTGGATTGGGATAGAGGCGTTGAGTCTACTTGGCGAGAACATCACGATTGTACTGACAGAATAGAGGTTCATAATCCTGTTATCATTGGTGAAGATAATATTGTAGACATAAATAAATCGGAAGAAGAGTCTTTGAATTTTGTTGAAATGGTAAAGGCCAAAATAGCAGAAGGAGAAAATCCAATATTTGTTTTTGATGGAGTAGATGCTTGGTATGAGGCTTGTTTACTTAAGGTGAATCCTAATCCTAGAAAAGTAACCAAGTTAATGCCTTTCCAATATGGAGAAAGGAATAAGGTGTTCTTTTTCTTGATGAAGGCAATATATAATCTTGGGTGTGATGTAATTTATATTACTCATGCCGCAGAACAATATGTAGATAATGCTGTTGTTGGATTTGTACCGGTATGGAAAAATTGGGGAGCCATTTTAGAACAAGAAATTAGGTGCTATAAGAGAAAGAAAGGCAAGGAAGTAAAATTCTTTGCTGAACTTATTGGTAGTAGAACTAACGGACAATTAGTAGGTAAGGTTTGGACAACTAGAGAAGGAGTCGCTCCTAATATTGTATGGAATGGTATTCCGGAATTAAGAGAGAGAAAGATATGAGATTTTTAGTAGATAATAAAGTGATGATAACGGCATTGGAAACCATTCTGATGAAGGGAAAATATAAGAAAGGGGATTCTACGGAGACTAGAATAATTAGTGAATATGTTTATGTAGATGGGAATAACAATAACATTACTTTATCTAATGCTAATCATTATTGTGGGTGTAGCCTCACTATCAATGAACCTGTACCTGTTGCTAAAAAGATGGCTTTTATTATTGAGGCACAAAAAGCAATCAAATATCTTAAGACATTTAATGGAGAAGTCAGTTTCACTTTTGGTGATAGTTTATTGATGAGAAATGGGACTCGTCAAGCAACATTGCCAATTGTGACTGACCATCCTGCTGTTAATATGATTAATCGAATAATGGAAATGGAACTGGAACAGGATATGCCTACAATTGGAAAGACTAAACTTGAGACTAAAGTAGTAGTAAATTCTCTTAGTTTGATTGAAGCAGTAAAGGGATGTTCAGCAGTTAATACAGGCGCGTATAAGTTAAATTATGATGGAGAATCATTGAAGGTATCTTCATCTAAACGACAAGAAGGATATACTTCTAATGTTCCAATGATGACTCATGAAGGAGAGCCCTCAACATTAGTTATAGCACAGCCTTTTCATAAATTCATAAACGGAATTAGTATCTTGTATATGAGAGATGATAGTCCTCTCTATATTATAGGAACAGATAGAAAAATAGTATTAGCACCTAGCGTGGAATTAGAATGATAATAGCAGCGATTGATAACCAAAATAAACTTGTATTACGTTGGCGAGATAAAGATGGGATTAGAAAAGAAAACCTAATTTCTTATTCTACTTTTCAACCATATTTTTATATTTTGGCGGGCGACACACAATATCCTGTTGCTGAAATAAAAGAACGGGGAGCCAAATTTAAAATAGCAATATCTTATGTTGAAGATGGGTCTGTGGATTTAAAGGGCCGACCATTAACTAAAGTAACTTGGTTGCCTGCAAATCCAGCATATAATAGAACTATTAAAGGATTATGGAATGAAACTTTTGAAGCAGATGTTCCTTTTCATCATAGGTATGCTGTGGATATATTAGAGGAAATACCTGAGTATGATATGATTAAGTGGTATTGGGATTTAGAATGGCAACAAGGTGGAGAACATGATGGTGCTATTACTTGTATTTCTTTAACTACTAATAATGGAAATGAAGCATATACTTGGTTTCCAGATATGAAGGATAATCCAGAAAGAGGGTTTCATGCTAATAACATAACCGTTTTTAATTCTGAAAGAGAGATGCTTGATAGGTTTATTAGAGATTTGAATAATCAAGACCCTGATATGTTAATCTCATGGTTTGGTTCAAAGTTCGATTTACCTAAATTGATTGAAAGACTTTATGCTAATGGGCTTGACCCAAGAGAGTTATCACCATACCATGCTGTAAAGGGAGTATATTTTAATGAAGGAATCAAATTATCTAAAGCAGTAAATAACTATTCTCCTATCGAACAGCCGATTAAAGGAAGAATAGTTCTGAATTTAGATTTAGCCTTTGAAAGACAATGGAATGATTCACAAAGAGGAACACTACCTTCTATGGCATTAGATTTTGTATCTGAAATTGTATTGGGAGAAAAGAAATTAGTCAGTGAGAAATTCCCAGATAAAAACGAATTCTTTGCTAGAGGTTGGTTGGAAGATACTGAAACATATCTAAAGTATGCTCTTAGAGATACTGAATTACTTAAAAGAATAGATGATGAAAATTATACTTCAGAAGCAATGCTATCATTACAACGGCTACTAGTCGCTCCATTCGATGCATGTTTCTATGCATCTAACATGGGTGGAATATATTTCATGCGTAAGGCGACATGGAAAGCACCAACAGGAAAGAAGGATGAAATACAAACCTATCGTGGGGCTATGATATACAATCCTAAGACCGAAGGTACTAATGGGCTATATAAAAATGTGGCCGCCTTTGATTTCGCAGGGCTATATCCTAGCATGATGATTGCTCGTAATATATCATGGGAAACTAAATCAACAGAACCTACTGAGTTCGCAGTTAATATCCTAACACCAAGAGATTTTAGTAAGGTTAATGAGAAAGAATATTTGTATTACAAAACGGACAAGTTGGGTTTATTGCCAAAGGCTGTATTGGAATTAAAAGAGTTGCGCGATAACTATAAACGTAATATGAAGTTAGCCACAACCAAAGAAGAGAAGGCAAAATGGAATAATAATCAACTAGCAGTAAAAAGGCTAATGGCGAGTTTCTACGGCATCACGGCGTATCAAGGATTTGGTTGGGCTGACGTTGATTTAGCCGCATCAATAACAGCGAGTGCTAGAGAAGCAATTAGAGAAGCAGCATTTA
>Ga0098036_1000045_pt1 | contig 67912 bp, 85 predicted proteins | sample 4_EtaG_FD_77064 | JGI IMG/M metagenome (GOLD analysis project Ga0098036, IMG submission 77064) | Marine viral communities from the Subarctic Pacific Ocean - 4_ETSP_OMZ_AT15127 metaG | ecosystem: Environmental > Aquatic > Marine > Oceanic | place: Pacific Ocean | collected 2015-01-07 | reverse complement strand
TTATTTGACTGAGCAGACAGCTTCAGACAAAAGAAATAAAAAGACTGAAGTCAAAAATCAATCCTTTAAAGAAAGATATAAGCCTAAAACTCAATGGCAGTTAGAGGAACTTAGACGTTACGGTCTTTAAGCACATTCTCTGCAATTATTCTCGTCATAGAGCTTATTCAACTTATCTTGTTGAATGTAAGTAATAGGATCTTTATAACCTGCGTCTACAAATCCTTTTACTCTCATACTACTTGAAGGTGTAGTAGCATCAGCTAAACCATCCTCTCTATCAGAGTAACAAGTCCAAGTATCTTTATACTTAACACCAAGTCTAATACCTTCTTTAATAATATCAGGTTTTGTCATTTCAAGTAAAGGAGCTTCTATGTTGATCCTATTCTCTCTATTAAGATCGGTTACTTTGTTTACCATATCAACAAACTCTTCACTCCCATCCCAGTAACCAGCTAGAGAATCTACCAGAGCAGCTCCATACCATACTGTATCTGCACCAACGCTTTCTGCATAAGCAGAGCAAATAGATAGAAACATTAAGTTTCTAAACGGTACATATGAGACGGGCTGCGCATCTCCTGCCATTTTACTAATATCAGGATTATCTATATCCTTATTAGTTAAAGAAGAAGTAGGTGCAATATCTTTAATATATTTTACATCAAGTACTTTATTAGTTACTTTCAAGTTTACCCAATCACCATAACGTTCAGCAAAGTTATGTAGTTGTTTATCAACACAACTAAGTTCACGTTTATGCCTTTGACCATAATCAAAAGTTACTGTATGTACTTCTTCAAAACCTCTATCCTGCGCCATATACAACAGCACAGACGAGTCCATTCCGCCACTAAGCGTCAATACTAATTTCTTCATCTTCTACTTCTTCGGGGATTTCATCTTCGTTATTACTATAAGACCATTCATTTTTAATACGTTCTTCTACTTTAGGTAAGATAGTCTCTTCCCAAAGCTTAGTATCTTTTCTCCAATTCTTATAATAGCCTAACTTAGTACCATCTTCAAGCTGATAAGTAGCTCCAGTTTGAATTACAGCACCAACACCAACAGCTAAATCAACTAATCCATAATACCTATCTAGACCAGAAGAAAATGATAAGTACATTTCACCTTCTAAATATTGCTTAATAAATCTATTCTTACGAGTTAAGGCTCTAATAATAATACCTGAGTACTTTTTCTGACCTACAGCTAGTTCGCCATCTACAGTTTTACCTCCGTCATCTTTAATAGGCTTACGAGCTAGTTGAACAGTTACAGAAGGTAAATAGATACATGACTTTCCACCAGGCATATTCTTTTCAATAGAAGGAAAGAGAGCAGTAGGATCATCATAAACATGATTAGTACAAAGAATAGTTGTTTGAGTTACTGAACCTAAATTAGTACAAGTTTGCATTAATGTTTTCATAGCTCGAGCTTTAGTACCCATATCTGATGAAGTACTATCTTTGCTCATACGAGAAAGTTCCAATTCAGATTGCAAGTTAGCTAAAGAATCAATAGCTACAATAAATTTACCTTCAAGACCCTTTTCTTTAACAGACATAAGGAACTTATATAGAGAGTTTCTAGCTTGCTCGATACTAGTACAAGGTACATACTTTACTTTACTAATATCTAAGCCAAGTCTTTCAGCACCTTCAGGGTCGATAGCATTTTCAGTATCAAAAATTACTGGAATTAAACCTTCTTCTTGAGCTTTAGCTAGAATCTTTTGAACGAATAACGACTTACCCGTCATAGATTCTCCTGCTAGCATAGTTACACGACCTTTAGGTATACCACCGTGAATTGATCCAGAAATAATAGCATTTAATACGTAGGATCCGGTATCAATCCAAGTACCAACTCTACTTAAAGTACTATCACTTAGATACGTAGCAAAAGGATTAACCTTATCAATATCATCTAAAGCTTTTAAAACATCTTTATCCATATAAACAATTATATAGAGTTCTTTATACTTTTCAACTGTTCTATTTGTTTAAGTAGATGCAAAACATTAGCCCCTTTAATTGTATCAGTTTGTATTGTCATAGGGTAATTCAATTCAGTATCAATTCGAATACCCTCTACACCACATTCTGGTGTAACCATATCATACACACAGTCATAGAGACCTTGGCTTTTAAGATTTCTATAATGATAATCAATTAAAGGTTTGCTTGTTTCCACTACAACATCAGCTTGAACCATCATTGATAGATATCTAAAGTATAGCCCTTCATTAGTAGTTAAATCAGCTATAACAATTATATTCACCTAATTATTTAGATAAAAAAAGCCCCCTTTCGGGGGCTTTAAGGTGGGTGAGAGGATTTTCTGGTTACCTCCAACTTTCAGTTAGGCAAGATGCAGTTTCATCTTTTTACCTACTTGTACCCCGCATTATACATTTAATAGTCAGTCGACCCTCCATGTAAGTCAGCAGTCCCTTTAACACTCTTGCTTAAAATGTTTATTCAGGCACACCCGGGTTTGGGCTAGCTAGGCCCATTTAAATTTTAGACTGTATATGTTTTTATATATTCTTCCTTTTTTCTTCTTGGTACATCTACCTCTAGTACCCCGTTAATATAAGTAAACTTAATTTTATTCAAATCAAACTCTCTACCTACGGAGAATGATCTATTGTAAGTCTGTTCTTTTTCTCCGTCATTAGTTTTAATTTTTCGCTTAGCTTTTATATAAACTTCACGTTGATCTGTATCTGTAGAAAGATCTAGATCATCTTTTGCAACACCTGGTAGGTCAATTTGCACGCTTAGCGTGTTTTCATCTTGCGAAAAACGAACTTGATCACCTGTCTTGTAAACTTCTTCCAATTGATGAAAGACAGGTGTTAGGTTAAAGAAGCCATCAAAGGCTCTTTCGATTTCAGCAATTGGGTTATGTGTATATTTAGTTAGTTTCATAGTAATAGTATTTATAGTATAGTGTTAAAAAAACCAAAAAAAACTCCCCAACTTCCGAAGGGGAGTTTTTACTATTTTTGCTTATCGTCGATTTTAATCATCGAACAACTTAATTACTTCTGGATCTTCTTCAGCAGCTTCCCCTTCAGCAGCTTGTGGAGAATTAATATTCTCGTATTGCTGTACAATTCTATCATCTAACTCTACATCAGAGATAGAGATAACTGATTTATTAAAAGTCCAATTATTTTGTGTTTTGTCTCCTTTAATAAATTCCATAAACAAGTATGGAAAGGACTGAACTTGGAGTTGACCGTTTTGCGGGTTAGGTTGCACGTGAATAATAACAGGATTATTAATAGTAATAGTCTCGTCATCTTCTTTTGTTACAACGCCTACAACAGTACGACCGATGTGATCTGAGATAGTTTTAATGTCTGACATAATAATAATATTAAGTAAAAAATTTTAAAAAGCAACTACTGATATCTCAAAGAGTTGGCATGTTCAATAGCTGTATCGAGAGCTTCTTTGGCCTGTTTTGATAGATAAGTAGATTTATCAGATGCATGCTCTAAAGTGTCTCTCATAACAAAAACAGATTTTCGTATTTTTTCAATTTCTGGTGAATTAATCACACCAGATCCGTCATCCTCCCCGTTAATTACCTTACGTAAGATTGCTAACGTTTCAAGGATTCCTTTTATTTTACCTCTATTAAAAGCTGGGTGCGCTTTAGAGGTATTATCATCTTCTGGTTTATCTAAGTAACCACCTGGTTGTACTGCCATGTTTTTATTTAGCAAATAGGTCAAAGAGTTCAACTTGAACATTTTCTGAAGGCTTACGAATAGTCCAATTTACATTTTCGTAAAAACGTTCGATAGCTTGAAATAAGATTTTTTGAAACATCTTATCATAATCCGGTTTAAAGATACTATTAAACTCCTCAGGATACTCATATTTAAAGCCAATACTATCCAGACCAAACTTATTAGGCTGCTCAACATACATATAACGGACTTTATCTCCCGTACTAATCGATTCATATTTGTTACCAGTATTTAATTTATCTAGAAGCTCATTATAGTAATAAGCAGATTTTACATGTATAGGCATACCCTTACAAGTATTAAACTCATTACTCTGCGAAGCGTATTTTTCGTATCCCTTTACACCCATTACAAAAGCAAGTTCTTCCGGTGATAAGCTCTTAAAGACCTCATAAGTTTCATTAAGTATACTATTAGTTTCTTTCAAAGACTGAGTTGAAAGCATAGTTTCAATTATCTTTTTAGCATAAGGTTTAATAGCATTAGGCATAGTAGTTCGAACTACTTCAACACCAGTATACTTAAATTTATTTTCCTTAATACCCTCATCGTCAAGTATATGCATAACATAACGTTTTTTCTGTAAGAAAACACCGATATCAGCTATACATTCACGCTTAAATACAAACCTACTATTATTAGTAAGAATAGCTTTTTCAGCCCATTTACTTATACCCTCATTTAGATAGTCTTCAATCTCTTGAATCTTGCTATACGTCTCCTCGTGGACCATATCATTATCCCAAAATTTTACAATACCTTTATCTACTAGAGGAGAGATCGAAATATATGACGAATCAGTATCATTATAAATAACACATTCTTCAAGCTCTCTATCAGATATATCTGCTACTTCTTTCTTAAGAAACTCTTTAATTAATTCATTCGAATACTTAATTACAGCTTGACCGGTTAACGTTACTGAAGATGCAATATCATCATCACCAATAGGGGCATTTTTATTGCCCATATATCCATAACAAGAGTTAATAAGAATCTTAATAACCATCTGCGAAGTATTAAGCCTCTCAACTTCATATTTAAGATCTAAATTATTAGGTTCTTTCTTAAATTTTTGCTTAGTCTTAAATAGTTTTTTCTTTATCTCAACCCGTTTATTATAATAGTATTCCAAGAATTCAGGTATGATACCCTTCTTCTTTTGACTGAATAGAAATCCAGCTTTAGATATAGAGCATTGCTCATTTTTTAGAAACTTTACAAAGTCAGGTTTACTAAGTTCGAATAATTTACCGGTAACATGCTGTATCGTTACATTTTTATCAGTGGTTCTCTCTATTTTACCCACTTTAGTTTCCGGTGAAGTATTCAAAGAGATCATCACATTCGGGTATAGAGAGTTAGCATCAAAAGAGACTACATTTTTCTTAAACCCTCTTTTAGGTTCAGCTACATACGCTCCAGGATTTTTACCAGTATCAGCATTACGAATAAACGTCGAAATAATCTCATTACGCTTACGAGCTCTAATAGTTAGAGCACCATTAATAACTTGAATAGTACCCATTGCACCTTCAAGAGTAGTTAACCCTACGTAAGATAGGGTTCTTAGTAAAGGTATATACTGTAATTTTTCTTCTAGACGTACTAACAAATTAACGTCTTGAATATTATAATCAATAAAGGTATTCCAATCTTCATCTGATAGAGTAGCTAAGCTTACCCCTCCGTAATCAATTTTTCTATCCCCTAGTTCTACTTGACCAATAGCATCTAACTTATACGACTCTCTTAACTTCAAACAAAATCGTTTATAAACATCGAGGTAGTCTAAACATGCAACACCATCAATATAATAGCGTTTTTGTTCTCTACCGAACTTACCTTTAATAACTCTAAAATGAACTCTTTTAAGCGGGGAGAGTCTATTTACAAATTCTTGACCTAACACCCTTTCCATTCTATTTACAATATAAGGTATATCGAAAAATTCGGAGTTCCAACCACTTAAGATATCCGGGAAGTCATTTTCAAGATATTCAAGAAACTTAATAAACATCTCTCTTTCATCTTTACAATAAACATAATTAAGATCGTCTCTTCCTTTACCAGTATACGGCTTGATACCAAACGTATGAAACTTCTTACTAAAATTATCCCAACAAGTTATAACATTAACAACATGAGTAGGATTTTCAATATCAGGAAAATGATCAACGCTATAAGTCTCAATATCTAAAAAACAATACTTAAGAGGCTTACTCGAAAATTCTTCATTTTCATTTTGCTGCCAATACATATCTAGCAAAAATTGCTGTGCAGGAGGACAGTTTTCAAAAACTCGTTTTATACCTGCATCATTTACAAATCTAGATCTATTATAAGCATTGTGAAATGACTTCTTTTTAACTTTAGTTCCAAATATTGACGTCTTATCCCCTCTATTATCTTCAACGTATAGATAAGGCTCGAAAGAACACTCATGCATAACTCGCTTACCTTCACCATCCCAAGTAAACAAATTAACGCAGCCTCTCCGGCCATCATATACTACATTTCTATAAGACATCGTCTTATTATAATAATGAAGTTCCTAAATGCTAGAAAATTTTAGTAGGTGTAAAACCATCTGAGTGTTGTATCACCTGGCCCATAGCTGACATATATTCAATCCAATACTCTCCCTGCTCTTCAGTATAAACACCCTTTTCAACCAATCTTAATACTGCTGTACTTTGTGTATAAATGTATAATTTTGATAAGGAATTATCTTCTATTTTAAATTTTGGAAAATCTTCATTAAGTACAAAAATACAATTTGATCCTGTATGACAAACTAATTCATACCCCTTTTCTTTTCCTAATTGTACTAGTATACCTGCTGAAGCACCACCATCTTCAGTAGGGTAAACTAATTCTTCAGGGTGTAATAACTTCGAAGCTTCTATAACTACTACGCGTGGCCTATAATCAGTAAAATTTTTCCAAATCTCATAATCAGGTCCATCAACATCGATACTTAAAAGTACAAAGTTATTATTGTTTATATCATTTATCTTAAAATCTTTAATTATATTACTAAGTGAATCTTTATGATTAGATTCTTTATTTAAAAACTTATTAGCTATATATTTTTGTTTTATATCTTGTAAATTAACTTCTAGATCTTTATATTTTTCCTTATCACTCTCTATTAGTATAGGTATAAAATCAGAATCATCTGAATAAAGGTTGTATGTATTACTGCAATGAATGCCATCCCAAGCTCCAAACTCACATACATAGCCACTAGTAATATCTAATACTTCAAATATTCTTTCTATTACCCCGTCTTCACCATATTGCGAAAATACGTTTTTTCTAAAAGTCTCTAATTCCATTCTCTTAAATACTTTCTTTCACTAGAACCATAAGGAGTAGTAAGCGCTTCTACGTGTGCTCCAATATTTTGAGGTAATTCTAAAGTTCGTTTTTCGGCAATAGATCTTAATTTCTCGATGTTACCGAAATATTTAGCTCTATTTTTAGAGTGAAGTATAGTTCGTATCTTATGTTCAAATTCTTCAGGGGTAGAAAACTTTAAGTAACTTGGTGCTGTATTATAAGTTTCCATATCTTGGCATAAACAAGGTATACCTAATGTACACGCTTCTAAAAATTTAATGTCTGACTTTGCATTATTAAAATTATTTACTTGTAAAGGTGCAACCATTAATTGTACGTTAAGACTACTAATAAAAGCAGGATAAGATAGCAAATCTCGCCATGGATGAAATTCTATTTTACCAGACTGAACTAAATCAACTAACTGAGGAGGGAAAGCTCCAACAAACACCCACTGATATTTGTTTACCGTCTTACGTATAATATCTCGTACACCGTACATGTCATCTTTACCACCTACTTTGTTATCTACGTCATAATGAGCTCCGGAGCCAGTATACAATATACGTGGGCGTTGTTTATTTCTTGTAAAGTCACGCTGTACTTTTTTCTTATTAAAGATATTACCCATCCAAAAATTAGGCATAAAGTTTGGTATTACTGTAATTTCTTGTTTACCTGTCTTTTCTTGGTATAACCTTCTCATAAAGTCGCAAGTTACTGTAACTTCATCTACCATATTAATAATTTCAATGCAATTATTTCTTACTTCCTCTGTATCAAAAGCAAATTTAAATTTATTATAGTCGGGTATATCTTCTTTAAATACAACATCATCAACTTCATATATAATTTTGAACCCAGCTTCTTGTTGTATTTTCTTAAGATGTTTAATAAATTCTTTTTGTGAGTTTGAAGCCTGTCGCTGTACCTTAACACATTTTACATTTTGATACCATCTAGGATCTGCAACCATAGCTGTAGTAGATTGAGACATTCCTACCCCAGTCATATTTATAACATATTCAGGCCATATTATCCTCCAATGACCACAGCCTGAATAATCAGCTAAAAAATTTACAAATCTAGGTAGATCAGCTTCTTTAGGTTGAGGTTGTTCAGGCTGTTTTTCTACTTGTATAGGTAAAGGAGCAAATGGACTAGCGATTGGAGAAGGCTGCCATGGTGAAGGATTAGGATTTAACATCGTGCATATTTAAGTTACATTTCTTTATAATCTACACGGCGAGTTATACCATTTTCTTTTTCAAGATATATAACGTCACCAGTAACAGCTTTTATAGATTCTTTTCTATGAGAAATAACAATCGAGCATTCATTAAGCTCTTCTACTCTATCTTGCAAGATTTCGGTAATTAATTCGATACCCTTTTCATCAAACGAAGAGTCAAATAATTCATCGTATATAGCTATATTATACTGTACACCACCTTGTAGACGTCTAATATCTGAAAACGTAAACAAGCAAGCTAGGTCTATAGATTTTCTTTCAGCGCCTGAAAAGTTAAAGTAAGAGCAAATTTTATTTTTTTCGTTTAAAATCTCTTCTTCAAAATATTCGTTAAATATGCAAATTGAATTTGAGTCTAAACGTTTAAGATAGTGTAGTAGTTTACCGTTAAGAAGCTCTAGTAGTTTATTTACAATATATGACTTTACACCCTCTTCAGAAACTACAAACTTAACTATATCTAAAGTAGATATTTGATCTCTAAAATCTTTTACTACAGAATCTAAACTATCAAAGCGCTTTTTCGTTTCTACTATAAGCTCATCAAAATCAGTTTCAGTAGATTCAACTGCTTCTAAGTCTATTTTTAATTCTTCTAACCATTCTTGTAATTGACCTACACGCTCTTTAGTACCTTTTCGTTTTTGTAATGTAACCTTTGCTTCAGCAATTTTATTATGACAGGATGTAATAGCTTTTAAAATTTTTACCTTACGCAATTTTAACTCATCTAAATCAGTACCAATAACCTTTATTGATTCAACCATTCGCTCGATAGTATCTTTAAGCTTTTCTCTTTCTTTACTAATAACATCTTGATCATGCTCTTCAATACTCCTTAAACAAACTGGGCATATTTCTTCATCAGTACCCATTTTTTGATATTGTTCTTTTTTATATTTAACTTTTGCTTTTTCAGTACTAATCTGCTCAATATCATTATTAATTTTTAATTCACACTCTTCAAGCCTTTCATTTAAACTATCAATAGAGTTTTGTATATTTTCAACATTTACATCTTCGTAATTTTTAATGTCGTCAAGTAGCTTTTCTAATTCTTGATTATTATTTGCTTCCCTTTCTAAATATAACTCTTTTTTCTCTTTACGTTTTTGTAATAGTTTATCTTTTTGATTAGAGTAATTATTAAGACTTTTAGATACCTCATCTAGTTTAGTTGTTTCTGTATCATGTTCTCTCTTAATTTCATTATATTCATTTCGCAATGTAGAGAGCATAGTACTAAAAATCTCCATTCCAAAAATATCTTCAATAAACTTACGCTTTTCGATTTTATTTTTAGCCATAAAAGGCACTGCATTATTAACTGTCATAATAACACAGTTTTGAAAAATAGCTTGCGATGCACTTAAAATTTGTGCAATATATTTTGTAGTATTGCTAATACTGTCTCTAGTTTTATCAATACCATCTTTAAAGATGTATGCTTTTGATGGAGATAAGTTTCTAATTATCTTATATTCATTAGTACCACTAGTTGTAGTTACTTCAAAATCTAACTCTACATGAGTTTTACCGTTAGTAAGATTATTAGGTATAAGATCTTTTTTAATCTCTCTTAAAGTCTCGCCAAATATAGCAAAATAGATCGAATCAGCAATAGTACTTTTACCAATAGCATTTCTTCTATCAGGTTTATCTCTATTTTTACCAGTTATAACATGCAAACCTTTTTTAAACTCAACTGTAACCGGTTCATCTCCTACAGATAAGAAATTTACTATCGATACTTTTTTAAAGTCTACTCTTTTCATACAGCGATAAGGTATAATCTATGATATCCTTTTTATTGTTAATTTCAAGTAAATTAATAAATTCTTCAATGGCTTGTGGAATATCAATGCCTGATAGATCTTCTTTATCTTCAACGTTATCTATCAATCGATTAAAATTTATATCATAATCTACTGTAAGGTTTTTAGGTTTAAGTAAATTTAACTTCTTAAGAAGAATATCCATATCTTCTTGAGATATATTCATATCAACTTTTAGCTTTACAATATTATTTGATATGATATCAATAATTCTTTTAGTAAAGCTTCCTTCTCTTACTAATTCCCCTAATGTAATTTTCATATAATTAGGTGAAATATTATTAGGAGTAAAATCATACTCCATTCTATCTAAATCTAAAGTATAAAACCCTTTTTGATTTCCTGCATCACCAAAGTCCATTTGAAATGGATTACCACAATATAGAATAGTACCCTTACCAAACCTCTTTTCATGTCTAGTATGAAAATGACCCGATATAATAAGTTCACCTTTCTTTAATAAGTCTTTTACTTTAACACCCTCTTCGCATACTTTATAAGTATTCATTTTAAAGGTTTCAATTTCAAAATGACCGAATATGACGTCACTCTCAGGTATATCTTTAGGGTTAGTATTCCATGGACAAAATGTAATCGTTTTATCAAAAGATTCTATAGTAACTGGCTTATCCAAAATAGTTACATTTTTACGTCTTTTAAAGATCGATAGCGAATTTACATCAGTACGATGTTTATAGTAGATATCATGATTACCGGTAATAGCTATAATATTAAAGCCTGATAAGATATCTAAAATATCGGCTGAAACTTGTAATGTATTAACTGATATTTCGCTTCTATTATGATGCCAGTCACCACAAAAGATTAAGTCTTTAATATTCTTCTTTTTACATTCATCTTTAAACCAATTAGCCCATTCTACAGCATACGTATGCCATTCTGTACTATTGGAATGAACGCCTAAATGAAGATCTGAAAATATAGCGAACCTAGGCTTACTGATTGTACAAGTCATCTTCTTCATCTACCGGTTTGACGTAAACAACACCTCCACCGGTATACTCAGGATTAGACATATATTCCTCGTAAACTTTTTCTTTGTAATTAGAGATAGCTTCGTGATGTTTTTTCTCTTTCTTAATTCTATTAATAAATGCGTTAAATGCTATAGTAGTAAAGTAAGAAAATGGATTAGAATTACTTTCAAACTTGTATTTTTTATGCTTTAAAGCAGCATACATTTTTACTAATGCATCGCCGATCATATCATCTTTATAAGTATAGTTAATAAAATTAGAGTTATAGCTTAAACCATAAGCAATTTTTTTAATATTTTCTGCTAAGTCATCAGTAAGTATATCTGAATCATAATATTTTTTTAGCGAAGCTTTAAATACTTTAGGTTCTATATAATATTCTGTCTTCTTTTTGGATTTGGCCATATGGTATAATTATAGGTTAAATTTAATGTTTTTCAACTAATGTTCTTCTCAACATACTTGATCTTCTCCCGTTCATAAATTTCTTTTCTTTTTTCACTATGACGTATACCATAGCGAAGTCTATCGCAAATATCAAATATAACTAGCTTATCTTTAGAATCATGTTTTCTAAGACCTCTTCCGATAGACTGTACTGTTCTTACAAATGATTTACCCCCCGCGGCGAAGATAATATTATGTATATTCTTGATATTGACACCGGTAGAGAAGATAGAACTCATAGCAACACATATAACGTTGGTTTCTTTCTCCATTATTCTCTTTATATCTTCTCTAGTATCTACTTCTACTTCACCTCTAATAAAATAAACTTGCTTATCTTCACACTGTGTAAGGTATTCGGATAAATTTACACCATGAGAAATGTGGTTAACTAGTATAAGAGTATTGTTCTCTAACTTGCTACATAACTGTGTTAAAAACGTATTTCTTCTATCACTTTCATAGATATAATCTAATTCAGCCCTGTAACCATCTACCCCTTGATATATTGGATGGTTTTGATATTCAATATTGACTACCTTTACAACTACGTTAGCTAAGTAATCTTCTAGTCTAAGCTCATAACTTGATTTTTCATATATAACAGGTCCTAGCTTACCAATAATAGACCACTTATCTAATTGATCCTCTGGCAACGTACCAGTAAATCCATACTTATTTTTGGTTTTAATCTTAGATATAATTTTACTTATTTTATTTGTAGCTTTAACCTTATGACACTCATCTACTATAAGTAAATCAATATATTTCATCCAGTCATTATCTTTAAACTGACTCTGTATTATACCTATGTTACATATAACTACATTAGCAGTTAAGTCGGGTTTATTTTTACCCGTCCATTTAGTTAATTTAAATGATGTACCACAATTTAAAAACTCATCATAAGTTTGTGTAACTAATCCCAAATCAGGTACCAATACTACACATTTAAAAACATCTTTATTATCACTATTTCTAAAATAATTCTCAATAAGGGCTGCAGTAGTGAAAGTCTTACCAGCACCAGTACCTAGAACACAAGTACCTCTACCTATTTTTAAAGCTTTTTTAATTACTTCTTTTTGATATTCTCTTAATTCAAATTCAAAATCCTCATAAAGTTCTTTCGTTGTACCTGCATTCAATTCGTTTTGTAACTCTTCTTGTACTTCAACATCTACAGTAATTTGCTCTTTAATTAAGTACTGCCTTATTTCCCAATATATGCCTAACTCACAAACCCCGGTATTAGATATAGCATATTTTCTTCTCGGTACAAATCTAGAGTATCTCCTTGCAAATCTTGCACCTGTATTTTCTACAGAAAAATGCTCTCTAATTTTATCGAATAAAGAGCTATCAGAACAAGTTATTCTTAACTTACCTGTAGCACGAATATAACTAAACTCAATCATTATAATTGTTCCATTTTTTGTATCTCAACAATATTTTTTATTTCATATCCCATAGAAGACATAATTTTCTCTACCTTTTCAAGATATTCAATTATCATATCTCTTTCTTTTATAGCATCATTAAGCTTAGTTAAACTTGAATGACTTTCAGCAGCTGATTCAGCGGCAGATTGAGTAATCTTTATAGGAGAATCACGTACTACTTGCTTAACCACTTCTTTTTTAAGAGATTTCTTTTTAGCTAGTAATTTATTACGATCAACTTTAGCTTCAATAAGTCTCGCTACCCAGTAATGCTTACGAGAAGGAAGTCTTAATTGTGATTCTTTTAGGTTAAAATCATCTAAAACTAAATCTTTACCTATTTCTTCTATGTATTGTTGAAGTAATTCCACATATATATTATAAATATAAGTAGTATGAATTCTACTTCAAAATTTGCTAAATATTTTTATAAATCAATTAACGAGGATGTAGGTACTGGTGCTTTTGGTGATGGTCCATCAACCCATATGCGGAATGTGAACGATGAGGGTGGCGGTAAGCAGTATACTAATACACCAGGAGATGCTAGACTAGCTAAGCCATTAGGGAAAAAGAAGAAAGGAGTTCAAAAACGTATGTTTCCGGAGAATGAAGAATCTAACATTAAATTTTCCGTAGGATCAGTAGGAGGACAACATGGTCAAATTATGCATACAGACAAAACGTTTGACTCTTTAGAAGACGCTTGTAATCATGCTGGAGTTGACGTTCAAGATTGTATCTCTGGTGAGTGGGATGATATGGGTGATGGTACTAAAGAGTACGGAGTAGATGAAGATACAGTGATTGTTATGCATGTTGATAAAGCTGAAGATGAAGAAAATAATGAAGTAAAGCAAAAGTTTTCGAAAAAATATGCTGATAAAGTTGAAAAAGAGTTTGCAAAGCATGTAAAGTTAAGAAGTCCAGATGGGAAGTTAGGGGTAAAGTTACCTCCTGGTAATAAAAAGGAAATTGAAGATTATAAGAAGAAGGGGTATAAAGAAGAAGAAGCAGAGGATAGATGTAAAAGGAAAGCTGATTCAGTATATGGAAAAAAAACTTCTGCTTATAAGTCTGGTGCTATAGTTAGATGTAGAAAAGGAAAAATTTGGAAGAAAAAATGAGCGAGTTTGATAGGTTAGTAGAGCACTATCTTAATGAAGCTAGTGACTCATTACGTCAATGGTTTAAAAGAGGTGGTACTGACCCTAAAACAGGTAAGAAGTTTAAGGGGTGGGTAAATTGTAAGACTGGTGGTCCTTGTGGTCGTAAATCTAAGAAATCTGGAGGTAGTTACCCAGCATGTCGACCTACTAAAGCAGCCTGTAAGAGTATAAAGGGAAAAATGTACAAGAAAAAGGGTCCAAAGCGTGTTAGTTGGAAGAAGAAAAAGAAAAAGAAATGAGTGAGTTTAATAATTTAGTAAATTTATATTTAGAGAAGCGCGATCCTAAAAAAGGTACTGGTAAAAAGCCGAAAGGATCGGGTAGAAGATTATATACTGATGAGAATCCAAGTGATACGGTAAGTGTAAAATTTAGTTCTGTTTCTGATATAAGAGAAACTCTTAATAAAGCTTCATTTAAAAGTAAGTCGCATGCTAGACAATCTCAAATAATTAATTTAATACATCAAAGAGTGAGAGCAGCTAAAGGCAGGGTAAAGGACCCTAAGAAGAAAAAGAGTTTAAGTGCTGCTTTTAAATATATTACTAGGAAAAAAGAAGCTAGTAAGAAAAAAACAAAACGTATGAGGGAAGAAGATGCTGAGAAGAAAAATATTCATAAGCCAGTAAAACCTGGTATACTTAAAAGTAGGCTAGGTAGTCTCTCTTGCAGTAAGGTACGAGGAGCTAAAGGTAAGCTTAAAAATAAAGGCACTCATTATGCTAAAGCTCTTCAACGTTATTTAAATTATCACTGTTAAGCATAAATATTATTATGGAATTTGATGATTTAGTAAGAGAGTTATTAGAAAGAACTGAGTATCCTCAAAAAGCTGCTAAAGGAAAGCATTATAACTCACAAGGTAAGTTAAGAAAAGGAGATGCTGGTGCCGATGGACCAGGGGGCCCTAAATTCCGAATGAATCCAAAACATTATACTGCACGATCTGATGAAGAGGATCCAGAAGAAGATGCAGAATATAGAGGAAGAAAAGTAAAGCTCAACAAGCCTACTAGAGGTGACGTTAAGAAGTTTAAAGTATACGTTAAGGATCCTAAAACTGGTAATGTAAAGAAGGTAAACTTCGGTCATGGAGGTACTTCTGCTAAAAGAAAAGGTGAGAAGACTATGAAAATTCGTAAGAGTAATCCAAAAGCTCGTAAATCATTCAGAGCTAGACATAATTGCGATAATCCCGGGCCAAAGACTAAAGCTAGGTATTGGTCTTGTAGAAAGTGGTAGATTTAGGTCATTGGGAGGGGGTTCTAGAAGAAAACGCAGACCTACCTTACGGTTTCATTTATAAGATAACTAATCTTACTAATGATAAGAAGTATATTGGTAAGAAGCAATGTCAATCTATTAGAAAGCGTCCTCCTTTAAAGGGTAAGAAGAATAAGCGCCATCAAAAAATAGAAACAGATTGGAAAACCTATACTTCCTCATCAAATGAGCTTAATAAAGATCTTGAATCATTAGGTATGGATAGTTTTAAGTTTGAAATACTTAGATGGTGTGATTCAAAATGGGAGTTGAGTTATTATGAAGCTAAGTTACAATTTGAAGAGGAAGTATTAACTCGAGATGACTACTATAACGGAATTATCAACCTCCGAATTGGTAAAAGAAAACAGTAATTTCTATGATCCTGTTCGGAATGTAGATATAATTAATTTAAATTATTACTTAACTAAGTCATTCAATGAGTATATTTTTCATATAACTGAAAATAATTTAAAACTTTCGCGTACTGATAAGAACAAATTAGGTATTCATTTTATAATAAAAGAGGTTATACGTGCTTGCAAGTCATCGAAGTATAAAAAATATTTTTATTATAAGGTTGAATCGGAAAAAACTATAGAAGAATCTTTAGTAAAACGAATATTTAACTCATTAACTCCTAATATTATATACGATAAGTATACGTTTGATGAGTTTGTAAGTGATAGAGAATCTGATTACCACGTTATAACTGATAAATTTAACATATCTTTAGCTAAATTTCGTAAGTTTCTTAAAAAGTACGAATTAAAGCACTTAGAAGCTGAATTACTTAACGATATGAATGTAAAACTGTCTCTTATGACATAAATATATTCATGGATAAGTTTCTTGACTTAGTAGAAGATCATACCCCTGATGATTCTGTAGATAGAAACACTAAAGCTAAATTAACTCTATTAAGAGTTTTATTGGATAAAGGTGTTAAAGTTAAAAATAGACCAATGTCTAATTTTTTACATATTATGGATGATGAAGGTAATAAGTATAAAGTAAGTATTGATAATGTAGAAGATGCAGAAGATCAAGAAGCTGAAGATATTAGCGATGTTAAAGGGGATGAGGCTAAGAAGGCAGTAGAGGATAGAAACCAAGTTGATCAAGAAAGAGTTAGAAAATTTATTAATAAAACTCAAGAATTAAAACAACAATTAGCTAAAAGAGATGAATAAAACACTTAAATTATTTGATAGGTTCAGTAAATTATATGAACAGGAAGAAGTAGATGCTGAAGTCGACGTTGAATCACCACCTGAAAGGGTGACAGCAGAAGCAGAAATTTATCTTACTAAGTTAGCTGCTCTCGCTTTTTCATATAGTCCTAGTATTGAAGAAGAAAATATGATTAATTCGTTATCTAATGAATTTGTTCAAAGTGACCCTAAAAAAGTTACTGACGCTATACAAGATATATTACAATCTTCAAATAAATCATTTGCATCTGAACTTCAAGAAATTTAATCATGCAGTGGTCACTAGAAAAAATCTATAAAGAGAAAGTAGGGGGTAATATACCTCCACGTAAGCATCTACAGGTATTAGGAGAGGCTAAATTAACTCTTACATTTGATGATGATACTGTAGAAGAAGTAGAAGTAGATAAAGATGAGATAGAAAAAATAGCTGGTTATTTTAAAGGTAATGTAAAGGGTTCGTTTATGTCTAACGAGGATATTGAAATAATTAATACACTAGCTACAAAAGCGGGATTTAATACCCAGAATAAATTTTTATATTTTTTATTTTTAGATTATAGCGTCGATTATAGTAAATTAAAAGAGTTTGTATCTAATAAGGATGGTTTAAATGTATTAGGAGAAAATTTATCAGGTTTAATGGGTGAGGTCGATTTATTTAAGGTGTGTTATCCGCAACTTTCATTCTTGAAAAAAGAAGAAGAGAAAAAGAAATTTTATAATCAATTATTTGTAAGAAAATTCGAAGAAGGAGTAGTGAGTGTAGGTGCGGGTGAACTAGCTTTATCTGTGTTAACAGAGGCAAGAAAGGGTAAAGTAGGTGATTTAGAATTACCAAGCGGTTTACAGATTGAAGTAAAAACCGGAATGGGTAGGGTTATTAGTGCTAGAGGAGCTGGTTTTGCTAATGATAGAAAATTAATTAATGGAATAGCTAAAGGTGAAATTAATTTAGATCAAATAAACCCTTCGCAAGATTTTAATAGTAAGTTATGTAAAGAAGCATTTAGTACGGAAGCGTTTAAAAAGGTTTATGATTACGATAGCCCTGAACTAAGAAAAGACTACTTAGGTGCATTATTGCTCTTTCAGTATGGCAACCAGGGTAATAAAGATGGAGAATCAGATGAACAGCATGGATTTAATATTTTATTAGCTGTATATCAAAAAGGATTTCAGGGTAGAAAAACAAAACCCGATGAATTGGACAAAGGTACCTTTTTTAAGTCTAATTATGTTAATGTTGGGCAGTTGAGCTCAGTAATTAATGCAGTTGAAAAAGGTATGATTAAATTTAAATTTGACGGTGAAGGGGTGTATATTTACTACCCGGGTAGTAATACCTCAGTAGCCTTTGCAAAAGAATTTTTCTTAGTATGAAAAACTTTAAACTATATTTTGAACAATACGAACTTCTTAATGAAGCTAAGGCTAATACACACCTTACTCATTTAGAAGAGCTGGTACTTACTAAAGGCGAAGGTGGTTATAAGACAGCAAGAGGATTTATAACTGACTTATTATCACATTTACAAGGTAAGAGTAAAAGAAAGGTTAATACTTCTGTTAAATGGGATGGTGCGCCAGCTATGTTTGTTGGTAAACATCCTGATACTGGTAAATTTTTCGTAGGTACTAAATCAGTTTTTAATAAAACTGGTCCAAAAATTAACTATACTGATAATGATATAGAGATGAATCACGGGCATGCGCCAGGTTTAGCTGATAAATTAAAGAAAGCTCTTAAGTATCTTCCTAAGCTTGGTATAAAAGGTATTCTTCAAGGTGATTTTATGTTTGATTCATCATCTGTTAACAAAGAAAATATTGATGGTGTAGAGCATTTTACTTTTAAACCTAATACAATTAAGTATGCTGTAGAGAAAGATTCAAAATTAGGCAGTGAAATAGCAAATTCAGTATTCGGTATTGTATTCCATACAGGGTATGCTGATTTAGATAGCCCCCCGCAATATGGTATTAATGTAAAAGGGCTTAAAAAAGTGCCAGGAGTATGGGTTGATGATGCTATATTTACTGATACTACTGGAACAGTTACTCTAACAACAGATGAAGCAAAACAAGTTAAGGATTTTGTTAAAACTGCTGACTCTATTAAAGTAGATTATAATGATCTACCTCTTGATTTATTAAACATATATGCTAACTCTGAGATTCAAAAAGGTAAATTCTTAGAGAATCCAGAAGAGTCTTTTAATAACTTTGTTGATTGGTTTAAAGGTAGAATGACTAAAGAAATTGAAAAGAGAAAGTCTAAAGCTGGTAAACTTAAAGTTGAAGAGAGTTTTAAGAAGAAAATGGCTGAATTCAACCAGCAAAAAGATGATATAGTAAATATTTTTAAGGTAAGTAAGCTGCTTTCTCAAGCTAAACAGATCTTTATTAACAAGTATAATAATGCCGTATATAACACTAAGCATTTCTTAGATGCAGAGGACGGTACGTTAAAAGTAACATCTCCTGAAGGCTATGTAAGTGTATCTAAAGCTGGTGATGCAGTTAAGCTTGTAGATAGATTAGAGTTTAGTCGTGCTAATTTTAGCGGAGGTCAAACAAGTACTAAACGATGAGAACATTTAAAGAATATTTTGAAGAAGGTAGTGCAGTTGAATCTCTCAAAGGCTGGGAGTTTGATGATGCTAGAGATTACGCAATAAAGCTCATAAAGAAATTTGGTGAACCGGATGAGGTAACTGAAAATATGTTACTTTGGAATAATATAGAGCCTCCATTTGATACTGTATATATTAAAGACGAGAGTATACCTCATGAGTTTCCTGCTGCACATAGGGATTATGTATATTCAACAATGAATATTGATGTACCTGCAGATATGTTAGATACTTTAGGTCATGTTACTGGTAGTATTATATATGATGGGCTTAAAAAAGAAGTAACAGCAAGGTGCGGTGATCTCTATGCTAACGCTGCTACTTTAGGCTTTGTAAAAGATATGGTTGATGGTAAAGTATCAACAGATTTTGAAGAAGCTAAAAAAGAATACGCTAATAGGATACAAGAAGCACCTTTACCAGATTGGTATCCCGATACTATGGAAGAAGCATAATGAAAACATTTAAAGAATATTTTGAACAACAGCCTAGTTCCAGATTTGAGTCTGAGGAAATATCTCAGTTTCATATGAAGGAAGCAGAGAAGGAAGCTAAGCGGTATATGGATAGAGTTGAGCAAGAAGAGAATGCTAACGAAACAGTAGCTTTACTTGCTGGAGGATTTAAGCCACCACATAAAGGTCACTTAGAAATGTTTAATAAACTTTTAAAGGATGCAGATAAAGGTGTTATATTTATTGGTAAAAAACAAAACAGACCAGGTAGAGAGTGGATAACTCCAGATGCATCTAAAGCTATTTGGGAAATATATACTCAAGCTGGGAAGCCGGTAGAGGTAAATATTGCTCCTATAAGTCCTGTAAAGAGTTCATATGACTTTGCAGATGAAAATACAGATAAAAAAATTATTATAGGGTCCGGACCGGGTGATGCAGCTCGTAACAAAAGTTTTGAAAATAAAGATAAATACCCTCATGTAACACTTATAGCTCAAGAAAAAGCATTAGGAGGTGGTGTAAGAGCAAAAGATATGAAGGAATATCTTGAAGTTGGTAACATTGAAGAGGCAGTTGAAAGATTTACGCCCTTAGATCTTAACGAAACAGATAAAGATGCAATTATTAATATTCTGCAGAAAGACTGGAATAATAGATAAATAATAGTATGAGATATAGAAGAGACGATAACTTACTTAATGAAATGATGACTCCAGGTATGGTGGTTGTACAGGCTGTTGAGGAAGAGCCTCCTGTTGAACATGAACACGAACATGATAATTCTGAGATTCATATGGCTAAGTCTGATCTATTAAAAGCTCATAAATATGCAGAAAAAATATCTGCTATGTTAGATGGTATTCCTGATTTAGAAGGATGGACTGCTTCAAAAATTACTAAAGCAGCTGATTATTTATCCTCAGTATACCATTGGTTAGATTACGAACATACTAAAGAAATGGGAGGAGATAGTATGTATAATATGGGACATGAAAGTTTAAAAGGATGCGGATGCCCAGAAGGTGAAGAATGCCCACATGATTAATATGAAAAATTTTAAGAACTACTTTGAAGAAAAAAGTGTCGTAGGATTAATAGAATTCTTCGATGTAGATGGTGTAGGTAAAATTCCTGCTAAATTAGATTCTGGTAATGGAGCATTTAATGTACTTCACGGTGAAGATATACAAGAACAAGGTAACAAAGTAGTTTTTAAGACAGTTAACAATAAAAGATTAACTAAAGATAAGAAAGATAATATTACAATTAACGTAGGTGCCGGTAATACTGAAGATAGACCGGTGGTAGAATTTGACTTTAAAATAGGAAATAAGGAATTTAAAAATGTACCTTTTTCTATAGGAGATAGAACTTCAAATATATATAAAATTCTTGTAGGTAAGGATTTTATTGAAAATGAGCTCGATGCATTAATTGACGTAAGTGCAGAAAATATAGCTCATAAAAATATTGAAGCTGATATTTAATACCAAGCTGGTATACGACGCTGCGTCCAGGTAGCAAAAGGTTTATCACAACGAATATACTCTCTATATTTGTCAATTGTTGAAAGGTTATCAAAACCTTTTACCTTTCTGCACTCACAATCCTTACCAATAGCTAAAGCGTAATTAGTTAAACCATAATTATCCATTATAGTATTATGGATATTTTTACCACACCACTCAATAAACGTCTTAGTAAAATGCTCATTTGAGCCCGGCCATCTATACATACGTTCAGTAAACATTTCTAACGTATGATCAACTAACCACTTAAAGTTATCTTTTGTTTCCCTCGCCCATATAGAACATTGATGATTAAAATAACCTTTACCCCTTCTTCGAGGCTTTCCAGTTGATGTTCTAGGAGTAGATGGATGATCTAATACTTCTTGAGGAAAAGCATGAGCTAACATAATAGCTCCTTCAATCTGCATCTTTGATCTTACATGCTGATCGCAAAGATTAATTGTAGAATAAGCTGGATCATGATCTGTTACAAAAATATTCACACCTTATTATGAGGTAGTTCCTTATCGTAATCCAGTAGATTCAAAAACATCTCTAGTAACACCAGCTTTAAAGCCTCCTTCAATACCTTTTACAATAACTGATACAGCATTATGACTATGCAAACTCTCATTATGAGAAGCAACAATCTTAAAGTCTAAGATACGAGATTCATTAGTAAGCTTTTCATAAAGCAATCTTACAGCATCTTCAACAAACTTTAAGTAAGCACCGTTCTTTTCAGCAAATGCTTGCTCATCTTCTCTCTTAACCATAACTTGCGTTTCAGTTTGTAAAGCTGCTAAACATAACTCTTGAATATCTTCAATCCAAAGCATATCCTCAAATCTAACACTTACACGAGCAACACTTCTTTGACTATGAGGTACAGTAGCTCTATTACGATACTTTTCAGCATGCTCACTCAACTCAAAGCTACAAGGACAGGCAGAAGAATAAACAAAATCAAAATGAATATATTTCTTAAACTCACCTTCTTTAGTTAAGTCGCCTTCAAATACAACATCGTAATATTGATAACCTTCTAAACCACTACGTAAACTATTCTGCTTGATAGGATAAGAAATCTTAAGCATTATTCTTGAGTCAAAGCATTTAAGATTATTTTTATAAGTTTCTAAAACATCTTTAATCTTATCAATACTAAACGTCTCGTCTTTGTGATCATAAAAGCTTCTCATAATACGAGACATATTAATACCTTTCTTATGAGCTTCTAAACTAACACTACCGGTAACACTAGTTTCAAGTTCAATAGTTTTACCATTACGTTTCTTATAAGTAAGAGGCAGTTTAAAGTTATGAATACCAACTTGCTGAATAGGTACAGCAGCTCCTTGAATTAGACTCGAAGGTCCATTCTGTAAATCAGGTAAAGAAGAAATATATTCTTTACTAGCATCAACATTATCATCATAAACTCTAATAGGGGGAAAATAACTCTTACTATATTCCTCACCCATTAACTTCTTAGCAATAACATCTTTTTCACCGGTTAGCTCATCATCATCACCTAACCACTCATAATTAGTATCTTTTTTACTCATTTATATGATTATTATATTTACATATTTTAGGTAATCAAGAATAAATATCAATGTGAGAAAGTTATCCCATAAAGAAGTTTTAACTGAAGGATTTGGTTCATTTATGAAAAAGGTAGGAGCTGGTCTTGGAGCTGCTACGCGTGAGGTAGGAAAGCAGTTAGCCAAAGATGCACCAGCATTGGTTGGTGCTGCAAAGGGTGTAGCTGGTATAGCAAAGGATATTAATGCTACTGATCCTTTAAAGGCGGTACAAAAGTATTTTACAGATGACGATTATGCAAGAGAGCATTATAAGGATGATATTCGAGCTAGAAATGCATTAGGACGCCCTACCCAAGATCCAAATAATAAAAATATATTTATTATACCTATAAACCAAGGTACTTTTGTAGATGAAAAGGGCGGTAAAGAAGAGGTTAGGGATCTTACCGGTGGTACAATTAAAGTTCTTCAATCAGCTGATAATACATACCAATTTACTTCTGTTACTTCAAAAGATGGAAAAGCTATAGGTCCAGCTGGTGGAGCTCCAAAACCAGACCCGGGTCCTGAATCTCCTGCACCTGATCCCGGTGGTGGTAAGCCAGGCCCAGAACCTAAACCATCACCGGAACCTACACCTACACCAGCACCAGGACGTGACGGTAGAGATGGTAGAGATGGTAGAGATGGTGTCGCGACCCCACCTCCAAGTCCTCCAAAACCAAAGCCTAAACCTGGATCTAAGCCACCACCATTACCAAAACCAAAACCAGGGGCTGAGCCACCACCATTACCAGAAGCTGAAAAAGTAACTGAAGTTAGCTTTATACCTAAATTAAAAGAATTTACATTGAAAAACCATAAAGGTAAAGGACATAATGATCAAATAGTAGTTAAAGATTTTGTAAAGGGGTTAGCTCGAGCAAAAGGTAAATCTACATATGTTAAAAATTATCCCAGGGAAGCGGGTAAGTATAAAAAAGATCAGAAGGCATGGAGTAATAGAGAGCTTGATGAATTTATTACTAGATTAAAAAGAGCAGGGGTTTTATCAGAAAGTCAAAAAAATCTGCTGAGACACTTGCATTTAATGTCTAGCTAGAATAATTACCGATGTGGGACGAGGGAGAGCCTCTTAATTTTTTTTTCTTAGTTGATATTCTCTACTCTTTTAGTATAATAATATTATGATTTATACGTCTTCAAAAAGAATTGAACTTGGATCAACAGCTTTTCGTCAACCTAATGCTGAATCTCATTGCAAGTTCGTACATGGATATCAACTTAATGCAGAATTAACTTTTGGCTGTAAAGAGCTAGATAATAATAATTGGGTATATGATTTCGGTGCTTTAAAAGAACTTAAAAATATTTTCAACAATCAATTTGATCATACCTTAGTAATTGCAGCTAATGATATTCACAAAGATAAGTTTATTGCTTTAAGTGAGGTTGGTGCTGCAGATGTAAGAATTATGGAAGGTGGTGTTGGTATTGAAAAGTTTGCTGAATGGGTATTTAAAACAGCTGATACGTATATTGATGAAACTACTGAAGGTCGGGTATGGGTAGAAAATGTTACTGTATATGAACATGGTAATAATTCGGCCTCATGCTCGAGACCTCTTAAAGAAGATACTTTATATAAAGATGAAGAAGGTACTACTACATATGTTACTCACGAAGAACTTAATAAACAATGGGAGAAGAGCTGGAAAGAGTGGCAACAAAATCAAGAGAAATCACAAGAAGAAGAAGTAGTACAACAATCTGGAACTACGCCTTCCCCAGAACAGGTAGATACTTCCAAAGCAGCTCCTGTTGGAGGCCAAAACGTCTCACAGGGGAAGAGTAATTGGTTTGAAGGTACTTCTTGGGGTTAAGCTCCTAAAATTTTACAGATGAATCGTAGTATTTTACTTCTTACGATTTCAGAGTTACCGAATCTAAAAGAGCTTATTCCATTATCAACGCAATCGACGGTTGAGAATTTTTGAAATACTTCATTAAAACCTGATTTATTAATATCAGATTGATGTGTATCACCACAGACAATATACTTTGTTTTTCTACCGAAACGTGTTAAAATTGTAGTAAGTTCCCCTTTAGTTAAGTTTTGTGCTTCATCTACTATAACTACGCAGTTATTAAACGTTAAACCTCTTACGAAGTTAACCGGTATAGCTTCTATCATTCCTTTATTTTTAAGTATACCGCAGGTACTATCACTAGTAATCTCTCTTACCTTTTCAAGTAAAGGCATTGCATATGGTAAAAACTTGTCATCAACCTCCCCTGGTAGGGATCCTAAGCTTTTAGCTGCAGATTCAATTACAGAGCGTATATAAATTACTTTATCAACTTTTTCTTCCCTAAGCTCCTCTAAAGCAGCATATATTGCTATATATGTTTTAGCTGAACCTGCCGGGCCGTCGACTAGTACCATATTTGTTGTAGAGTTTCGAATTTGTGAATAAAATTCCTTATGGTTATGATTAAGATAAAAAGGTTTCTTAATTTTGAAATCAAGTAAGAAATTGTCTTTCATTTGTTCCTCGATATCTTCCAACTGAGTTTCGCGAACAAGTCGCGTGGTTTTTTTTCTCATGTCTACTATTATTTATGTTGAAATACCCTAAATTTAATATATTATTACGTATATGATTGACTGTGATAAAGAAACGTTGTTAATATCTGATGATAAAGCTTTCTATACCCTTGAGGGTGAAGGTGAATTTGTAGGTATGCCTTCGGTATTTTTTAGAATGGCAATGTGTAATTTAACTTGCGAAGGATTTGCTTCTGAAGACTCACCTCATGGTTGTGATTCTTTTGTTTCATGGTCTATTAAGAATAAGATGACTTTTAATGAAATATTTGAATATTTTGAAGAGCATCACTTAGTAGATAAGTTAAAAGCTGGTGCTATTTTTAAGCTTACAGGTGGTGAACCTATGGTACAGCAAAAGCAATTGCTTAAATTTATAGAAGCTTTTATTAATAAGTATGATTTTCACCCTATAATTGATTTTGAAACTAATGCTACTATTAAACCTGATGAAAAATGGGTAACTCACTATAGAGCTACCTTTACTACATCTCCTAAATTAACTACTAATGGTGATCCGGAAAAGAGAACCTATAAGCCTGAAGTATTAAAGTGGCATAGAGATGTAGGATCCGGATTTAAATTTGTTATTAATGCTTCTGAGGATATAGATGAGATTTGGCGTAAGTATGTTGATGATGGTGAGATTAATATACCTAAAAGTAGGATTTGGTTTATGCCCTGTAGTGGGAGTAGAAAAGAGCATATAGAAAAAGCTCCTGCGGTAGCTGAATATGCGAAAGGTATGAATGTAAATTTCTCACCTCGTTTACATTTATGCATATGGGATATGGCATTAAAAGTCTAAACAAGTAAATAAGCATATGCGTATATCGATATCAGGCACTGCACATAGCGGTAAAAGTTCTTTGGTAAAAAGTTTTTTATATACCTGGAAAAATTATAAGAGTCCTGAAAAGACTTATAGAGACCTTTTAAAAGAAGAAGGGTTAGATCATTCATCTAAGACGACGACTGATACTCAGGAACGTATCTTAGATTTTATGATTGATCAATTGCAATCATATGATGATACGAGTAAAGTTATTTATGATAGGTGTCCTCTGGACAACATTGCTTATAGTATGTGGTGTCATGATAAAAATAAAGAAGGTTTTACGCGAGAGTTTATTTCGAAGCAAATTACTCTAGTACGTGAATCTATGAGACATTTAGATATTATTTTTATCTGTCGATATAATGAACAAGTTGGTAAAACTACTGAAAAGGAAAATGAACTAAGGGAGAAAGATCCATCTTATATTAAAGAGGTAGATAATATTTTATATTCACTGTACCAGCAGTGGATGCAAAATCCAGAATCAAATGTATTCTTTCCTAAAGAAGATGTACCATGTTTAATTGTCTTGCCAGATGATCAACAACAACGTATTGACTTGATAGCAGAATATGTTAACCCACAGGGTGAGTTATTTGCTGACGAAGAATCTATTCTTAATCCAGATAATCTAAATGAATTAGAACAACTGGTTAAAAGTCAGCAAGCGAGTCTAGATCAGGAAGAAAAGGAAAAAGAACTCCTTAAAAAGTTTGGTATATGAAACCTAAAATAGGTGTAGGTATTATTACTTGCGATAGACCTGAGTTCTTCACTAAATGTAGAGACTCAATTAAGGATAATACTTATGATCATATAGTAGTAGTTAATGATGGCTTTGATGATGTAGTTAATCCACGGTCTGAAGTAATTAAAACTACAGGACGTGAGGGTGTAGGTAAGGGTAAAAATAAAGCTTTAAAATATCTTTATGAAAAGGAATGTGATTATTTCTTTCTCTTCGAGGATGATATGATAGTTTTAGATACTTCGGTTTTTGAAAAATATATTGAAGCGCATAAAATATCAGGTATACATCATTTTAACTACGGGCCAGGTTCGCCTTTTAATAGAAAGCAAACTATAAAGAATTTTGATTTACATAATAGACATGAATTAGATCAACACTCCGAACCCAATCCAAAATTAATAATAGATTATAAAGAAACAAAAATATCACTTTTTGAGCATACCGTAGCTATGTTTTCTTTTTACACTAAGTTAATTCTAGATGAGGTGGGTTATATAGATGAAGATTTCTATAATGCATGGGAGCATGTTGATCATACATACAATATAATTAAAGCTGGTTACCATCCACCGTTTTGGTATTTTGCGGATTTATACGATTCGCATAAATTACTTACAGAAGCACCGCAAGCTATTGATAAGTCTTCAATTGCTGGTGATAGTGAGCAATGGAAAAGAACGTATATGGTGGTAGGGAAATATACTTAAAAAAGCACGGTCATTATCCTAATGAACCGCCTTTTACTTCTAAAGAAGAAGTTTTAAGAATAGTTAAAGAACTAAAAAGTAATTATGGTACCTAAAAGTTGTATATATTATCTAGTATATGAACACCCGATTCATTTAAGAAGGCTAGAAGCTAGTCTTAAATTACTATCTGAAAATTTTACTAAAAAAAATCCATATCCTATAGTTTTTGGACATGAAGGCTTATCTAAAGAAGCTAAAAATTTTATTAGAAAAGCAGCTCCTATTGAAGTAGATATATATTTTAAGCAAGTTGATTTTTCTTTACCAGATTATTCAGAAGAAATACTATCTAAAATACCAGAAAAATTTGTATGGGATGGTATATGGGATAAAAACGCTTTTTTTAGTATGGGATACAGGCATATGTGTAGATGGTTTTCAGGGGCTATGTATCTTGATCCTTTCTTTGATAAGGTTGATTATGTTATGAGACTTGATAGCGACTCTTATATTATAGATAATATTAAAAATGACCCTTTTCAAGTTATGAAGGATAAAGATGCTATATATGGTTGGGTTGACACTTTTGTAGATGATGAAAATGTAATAGTAGGTTTAAATGATTTTTGTCAGGACATAGCACCATCAGATAATGATATTCAATCAAATTTAGCATACGAAACAAACTTTTTCATTCAGAAATGTAGTTGGTTTAAATCTGATAAATGGATGAATTTCTTTAAACCTATTGATGAAAGTGGTTACATTTATAGTAGGCGCTGGGGCGACGCACCTATACATTATCAAGGTATAAAAAGACTTGCTTCTGAAGATAAAGTAATTAAAATAGATATACCCTATCATCATGGAGGTGACTATCATGATGATTTATTAAAAAAATGAAAATTTCAATATTAGTACCAACAAGAGAGAGAATGAATCATCGTTTAACGTTGATTTTTTCTATATTATCTACTGTAGATGACATTAACAATGTAGATATATATTTTGGAGTAGATAAAGATGATCCTACTTTAAATACTATCAAAAAAATTGCTGCTGGTATAACTTGCTTAAAGGTAGTAGAGATAGAAAACAATGGTGAGTTCTTAGGACTAGGAAAGCTTTGGAATAAACTTGCCGATGAGTCAGATGCAGAAATTATTTCTATGATAAATGATGATTATGTATTCAAAACGCAAGGCTGGGATACAATGTTATTAGAAGAATTCGCAAATATGCCTGAAGATAAGATTCAAGCCATACATTGTAATGATGAAAAACACGGTAAAGATTTACCGGTAAATTTATTCTGTCATAGAAGGTACGCTGAAGTACTAGGTCAATTTATGAGACCAGAATTTACAATCAACTGGGTTGATCAGTGGTTACATCAAATGTTTTTAGCGTTTGGTAGAATAAAGTATAGAGATGACTATACTATTGAACATAGACATTGGGTATATGGTAAGAGAGGTCGCGACAGTACAGCAGAACGCATGGCAGTTGCAGATACAGCAGTAGTCGATAATCAGCCTGTTAGTCATAGTGATAATTTATGGCATCAAATGGTTGATGAAAGAATAGAAGATGTTAAAAAATTATCAGCTTATCTTAAACAAGAACCTAATTGGTCAGTAGTTGATACAGGCAATAAAATAGTAAATTATGAAAATAGCCCTGTTACTACCTAGTAGAAATAGATTGAACAAGTTTCTAACTTTCTTAACTAGTGTTTTAGCCACTACAAACAATATTAAAAATATACGTATTGTATTAGGGGTAGATGAAGATGACCCTATGTACGAGAAGTATGAGCGAATAGCTGATAATCTAGATTTTATAGATTTTATAACTTTTCCAGAAGGCTCCTTTAAGAAAGGAGGTTTATCAATTTACTGGAATACTATGGTTCAGAAAAATAACTATGATATTTTAGCAATGGTAGGTGACGATATGATTTTTAAAACTAATGATTGGGATAAAAAAATTATTGAAACTTTTAAGAGTAAACAAGATAATATTCATTTAGTGTTTTGTAATGATGGTATGAGAGGACCTGGCAATAAGTACGAAAATGCACCACCTTTACCAGTTAATTCTTTTCTTCATAGAGATTACGTTGATACAGTAGGTTGGTACGTTCAAGATATTGAACCTAAAGGATTTCAAGATACATATTTAGATAAAATTTTTGAAGTATTAGATAGAAAAATATACTATCATGATATAATAATTAAACATATGCATTTTTCTGAATACGGTAATAGAGACTCTACTACTGATTCAATTGAAAGTGATAGAGAAGGTATATGGGATAATAATGATATATGGGAACAAAAGTTATTACCTAGGGTTTACCAAGAAGAAAAAATACTTAGAGAAAAATTTAAAATATGATAGATGAATCCAAAATATTAGTAACAGGTGGTAGGGGCTTAGTTGGCTCCTGTGTAAAGGGTTATCATAAACCCAGTTCAGAAGATTTAGATCTAATGGACTTTAAAGCTGTAGACAATTATATAGCGCTTAATAGAATCGAATATGTTATTCATTGCGCTGCGTTAGTAGGCGGGGTAAAGGAAAATACAGAGAGATTAGGTGAGTTCTTTTATAAAAATATGCAAATGAACCTTAATGTTTTAGAAGCATGTAGAATTAATAAAGTCAAAAAGGTAGTTTCATTATTAACCACTTGCATCTTTCCCGCAGAAAATATAAAGTATCCTCTTACTCATGATCAACTTCATAACGGAGCTCCACATGAGTCAAATTATGGATATGCGCATGCAAAACGAATGCTTGAAGTAAACGCAAGAGCATATAGAGATCAATATGGGATGAATATAGTTAATATAGTTCCTTGTAATGTTTATGGACCTAGAGATAATTTTAACTTACAGAGCTCTCACCTAGTTCCAGGATTAATACATAAAGCTTTTATAGCAAAGCAAAATAATGAACCTTTAAAAGTTTGGGGTGACGGTTCACCTAAAAGGGAATTTATATATAGCGAAGACTTAGGTAAAATTATTGATTGGTCGTTGCAGCATTATGAACTACCTGAGCCATTAATTGTTTCATCAGATAATGAAATTAGTATTAAAGAAGTAGCAGAAAGAATACGAGATATATTTGATCTACCAGGCATTGAGTATGAGACAGATATGCCTAAAGGTCAATATAGAAAGCCCTCAGATAATACTCTACTTAAAAGCTTATTAGATTTCCCATATACATCTTTTAATGAGGGTTTAAAAGATACTGTAGAATGGTTTAACAATAATTACGAGACACTAAGAAAATGATTAAATGGCCACTAATGGATAATGCGATCCCTTTGGATCAACGTACAGCTCTTTCAGACTTTATACTAAATGGTGATAAATTTTCACAAGGTAAATATGTTAGAGAGTTTGAAGAAGAGTGGTCAAAATGGCAAGGTTGTAAATATTCTGTTTTTGTAAACTCTGGATCATCTGCTAATTTTTTAGCGGTACACGCACTAAATAACTACGATGAAACTAAAGGCTGGGTATCTCAAGCCTGTACCTGGTCTACTACAGTATCGCCTATAATATTATCTAAAAATAAATTAAGCTTATGTGATGTTAATTTACCTAATTTAGATCCGGATCTCCATACCTTAGAATATATTTTTAATTTAAATAAACCTAAATACTTATTCTTAGCTCACTTACTAGGTTTTTGTGCTTTATCACAAGAACTATTAGATCTTTGTAAAAAGTATAATGTCGAGCTACTTGAAGATTGCTGTGAATCTCATGGAACCACATATGATGGAGTAAAAATAGGTAATTTCGGTAAAGTATCTACGTTTTCATTTTATTATGGTCATCACATGACTACCATTGAAGGGGGAATGGTATGCACAAATGATAAAGATATATATGAAAAACTTTTATTGCTTAGATCTCATGGGTTATTAAGAGAACTGCCGGAGGAAAGTCAGCAAAAGTATAAGAAAGTAAATAAAAATTTTACCTTTATAACTCCTGGGTTTAATGTAAGATCGTGCGAATTAAATGCATACTTAGGTTTATTACAATTAAAAAATTTAGATAAACATAATAAAATTAGACAAGATAACTTTAATCATTTTGCTAAAAATTTAGATAATAAAAAATATTTTAATAATTTTAAAGTAGAAGGTAACAGTAGTTTTTGTTTTCCTATTATTACTAAAAATAAAGATCAAAAAGATATATTATTAGAAAAATTAACTAAAGAGGGTATTGAAACCAGGCCAGTTATAGCTGGTAATCTTTACAACCATCCATTTATCGATGGAGTAGTTGATAAGATAATGAATGTAGATGATAAAGCTAATTACGTTCATGAAAATGGCTTTTATGTAGGTAACAATCATAATATATCTATAACTGAAGTAGATTGGTTGCTTAATCTTTTAAATGAATAAACTCGGTATAATACAGCCAGGTAGATTAGGTGACTTAATTATATGTCTACCTGCAGCAAAATATTTATCTGAAAAGGGCTACAAAGTATACTGGCCTATATTTGATAGGTATGTTAAAATGTTTGAAGAGGTAGTTGACTACGTTAACTTTTTACCGGTAAGTGATAATGTTTATACATGTGTAAAAGAGTCGTATGAAGCTTTATCTGATAATAACGTAGAATTAATTAAAGATATAGCTGCTACCTTTCCTGATAGTACCTCAACGGAGATGTATGTAGCGCTTGGTGACGGTAAAGAGCAACCATTTGATTTATTTAAATATAACTTACTTAGTGTACCTATTGAAGAAAAATGGAACTTCAAAATTAATAGAAATTATATTGAAGAAGAAAAACTTTATAATAAGTTAGTTAAAAATAAAAAATATGCTGTCGTTAATTTAAAACATTCAAGAGGTAAACTTAATTATAAGTTTGATTTTAAAGATGGACAACTTATAGAAATGAATGAAAATTATAGTATATTTTATTGGTTAAAGATTTTAGAAGAAGCTACTACTATAGCTTTGGTTGAGAGTAGCATTTCAAATTTAGTAGAACAGCTTAACATTAATAATAAAAAAATATTATTTAAAAAAGAAGATAACCACTTTATGAAGTTACCGGTTATGAAGAATGAATGGAAGATTATATGAAAAGAGTAGCGTTTACAATTATATTAAATGGTCATAGACATTTAGTTCATAAAAACTATTATGATACTATGAGTAAAAATTTTGATCTATGGGTAATAGTAGAAGGTTTATCTAATCCAGGTGGTTCAACCTCATGGTGTAATGAATTAGATTCTAAGTTTCATAATAATTTTATATCAAATGACGGGACAAGTGAGTTTTTAGATAATAATAAAAAGGATAATGTAATTGTAGTTAGACCGGAAAATAGACCTTGGGATAGTAAAGATGAACAAGTAAATGCTGCTATTATTGAGATAAAAAAGCATTATGAAGAATGCTATCTATGGCAAATAGATATAGATGAGCAATGGTCTATAGATCAGTTACAAGAGTCTGAAGAACATTTAGAGCAAAATAAAGGTAAAACTGGCTGTTTTCTTTGTAACTATTTTGTAGGTACTAATCAATTAGTTTTTGGTGAATGGGGTGAAGGTACTGGAGGACCTTATCGTAGACTTTGGAAATGGAAAGGTGAGAGTTTTAAAACTCATGAACCACCTCAACTTGATGGTAAAAATGGACCAGGATTTTTAATACCTGTTAGGTTTAATCATTATGCTTATTACTTCGAAGAAGATGTAAAGTTTAAAGAAGAATATTACGGTAATTATGATGGTTTATATGAAAGATGGCTTAAGGTTCAAGAAAATAGAGGTACTATACCGGTATCTGAATTATTAGGACCTAATTTAATGTGGAGTTTTACAAAAACTAATATAAAATATATAAATGGCTAAACATATCGACGGTAATAATTTCTTAAGACATCATATTAAGAATAATAAATCTTTTGCAGCAGGTAAAATAGGTGGTACAGAACTTAAATTATTGTATACATATTTAAGTGGTCAAATGATACCCCCAGATCTTAAGGTAGAAGCAGAAGATGTATCTGGTCTAGTACCAACTAATAAAGAAACCTTAGAATGGTTTTCTACTACATTTTTAGAAGCTTTAAGTAGAATGGACCTTCTTTGTAAGTGGAGTGCTATTATACCTCAATTAGAAGAAGAGTTAATTAATGAAAAAACTAAAGCCTATACAACACCTTTACAACATATTGAACCATACTTTTTTGATAATCCATGGACTGAATGTTTAGAAGGTAAAAGGGTATTAGTATTTTCACCTTTTGCAGATAGTATAGATAAAAATTTTACTAAATTAGATAAAATATGGAATAATAAGATAAAGCCTAATTTTGATATTATACCATATCGATATCCTACCTCGATAACTATTACTAAAGATAGTAAGTCAAAATCTGCTAAAGAAATTTACAATAAGTTTAAAACGATTATACATACAGAAGATTTTGATGTAGGTATATTTGGTACTGGTTATACTGGTTTGTTATTTGCGTCGGAATGTAAAGTTATAGGTAAATCTGGTATACATCTAGGCGGAGCTACTCAAATGCTTTTTGGAGTATTAGGTAATAGATGGAAAGCTATAAAGGAATTTGAACCATTTATTAATGAACACTGGACGACTCCAACAAAAGATGAAACTCCGGAAAGAGTTAATGTAGTAGAAGAAGCTTGCTATTGGTAATGAATGATGTTTATGTACAGTTCGACCCGGCTGGTAGGATGGGTAATCGTATGTTTCAATATGCATTTGGTTGGTTGTTAGCTAAGGAAAGAAAATGTACACTATATCATGAGGGATTACCTAATTTTAATATACCACCTAATTTAGAATCTCTTCAATCAACTAAAGGTATAACTAAAACTAGATCTATTGGTGATCAAAAAGTTAACTTTAATAAACTAGTTGAGGATGAAAACGCTATAGTAGTAGATAGCTATTTACAAAGAGCAGAGTATTATATAAAACATAGAGATATATTAAGGAAATTATTCTCTATAAGAGAAAATCACGAAAGCATTAATAAAGATAAACTTATAGTACATGTTCGCGAAACCGATTACCACCAGGTAAATTGTTTTTTAGGTTATGATTTTTATAAAAACTTAATAAAAAATTCGGGCTTTACTGATATAGGTATTATTACTGATAACTCATATTGTGAAACTGTTCAAAAACTATTATCTGATGGCTGTGAGATAATCTCAGATGGCTTAGTAGATAAATTCGAGTTATTCAGTAATCAACGATCTATGAATGACTGGATGGTGCTACTATTAAGCGAAAATATAGCTCTTTCACAATCATCATTTTCATGGTGGGCAGCTTTTTTAGGTTATCATAAAAAAATAATTTTTCCATATTCGCAAAATGTAAATATGTGGCCTGTAGATACAAGCGGTGATGTTCAAGATCTATTTTTTGATTTTGACAATAGTAATGTTAAATATATTTGTAATGGCTGAAATAACTGTAGATGACCCGTTAGGTAGAATGATTCGTGATACTGTTCAAATTATCGGATTAAAAAATAATTTAGAAATAGGAGCATGGGATGGTTCGGGTGCTACACAATGCTTTATAGAAGGTATGAGAGGGTTTGAAGAAAAATCTCTTAAAAGTATTGAAATAGATGAGGAGAGATTTTTACAATTAAAGGATAGAGTAAAAGAATATGATTGGATTGAATGTATACATGATTCATCTATAAGTCCTGATGTCTTACCTCCATTCGAATATATGTGGGACTCTATTCATTTTAAATGCCCAATAGAAAAAATGAGTTATGATGAAAAGCAAGTTGAGAAGGCTGGGCTAAAAAGGTGGTATGATAGAGATAAAAAGTTAATGTCTATCTTTGAGGGTTATTTACACACTGATAAAGATTATTACGATTCAGTATTAATAGATGGGGGTGAATGGTGTGGTTATGATGAGTTTTTATTACTTAAAGATAGAACAGATGTTTTCTTTTTAGATGATTGTCATGTAGCTTATAAAACTAGTAAAGTATTTGATGTACTTAAAAATGATAATAATTGGGGATGTTTAATGAATTGTGTGCCCCCTCATCCTCGCGCAAGAAATGGATCTGCGGTATTTATAAGAAATGAAAGACATCAGCAATATTTGCAAAAAAGGGATTGGGTCGATACTCGTGATATTAATAATATAAATGCATGATCGTGAAGTCATAATTTACCAACCATGGGGTGGATTAGGGGATAATTTAGCACATACTCCTATACCTCGTTTATGTAGAGATTTAGGTTACAAATGCCTTTTAAGTAAAAAAAATAAATTTCGTAATAGTCAAATATATGAGTTATTATATAAAGATTTAGACTGTATAGATGGTACTACAGAAGAAATAAATGAAAGTTGGCAAAATGGTTATACGCAAATAAACAAACCAGGTTGGAACCATATAAGACATGTACAGCTAGGTTATGGGTTTAAAACAGCTCCTTACTACTATCCTATAATTAATTATCAACCTAAATTTATAAAAGAGTTGGAGGATGTAACTTTAGTGGACCTATCCGGAGATCATTGTTATACTTATTTTCCGCATCTTTATAATAGAGATAATCTTTTAAAAATATGTAATCGATTAGTAGAGGTTTATAAATTACAAAATTTACTTACTGTTGAAAAAAATAATATAGATAATACAGATATAAAAATTACTAACGAAATATATAAAATAGATTCTCTTTTTAAATATTCAGATATTATTTATTCTTGTAAAAATTTTATTTGTATCGATTCTGGACCAGGTAATTTAGCTTGCACTATAAAGAATCAATTTAAAACTAATACTAATATTTTTATTATTGGTATGTCACATCAACTACCTCCAAATAAGTATGATACGTATAACTACGTAAATGCTAATTATATAACTTCTGATACGTATACAATAATAAAAAGTAATGAAAACTAGTATTATTTTATTTCATAAAGGCACTCTACCTTTTTATATAAAAACGTGCATTGAGCAATTACACAAAACTCAAACTAAATGTGATATATATCTCCTTACTGATCTTAACGTTACTAGCGGCGATTTTCATGTAATTAATATAAACGATTACCCATGCCCGTGGATAGAGAATTTAGATTTTTATAAAACTCATGAAGACCCTTTATGGAGAACCTCGTTTGAAAGATTCTTTTATATAAATGCGTTTATACAAGATAAAAAAATTAATAATGTAGTTCATTTCGATAGCGATGTAATGTTATATAAAGACATTAATGATATTAAAGATTTATTATATAATAATATTAAAGAAATAGGTATTACCCCTCATAAAGAAAATGAATTAGTATGTGGTTTCATGTATATAAAAAATAGCAATTCTTTACAGGTTCTTTGTGATGAATTATTGCATGTAGCTAGCGTAGGTGAAAAAATATTACAGGAAAAATTTAATCAAATGCCTCATGAGATGAGATTAATGGGATATATTGATCAAAAATTAAGAGATCAAAAATATATTATAAGATTACCAATTACACCATATAATTCAGGAAATAATTTGTTTAAGGAATTTAAAGGAGTCTTTGATCCAAGTACTTACGGTCAATATTTTGGTAATAATAATCAAGTTCATGAAAACGATATAAACCGGTTAGCTGATAGATATATAGGTAATAAAGTTCATCCCACTTTCGGATCTGATAAAAAACCTATTTTGAAGTTAAATGATGGAAGTATTATACCTATCTTTAACCTTCATATACATAATAAAAAATTACATGAGTACTATAGTTTCAGGTGAATTATTACAAAGCTTATGTGAAGTAAGCTTTTATAAAAAATTAGATAGCATAAAAATAGATCAATTAAAATCTATGAATCAAAATGTATTATCTATTGATGAAGTGTCTGTAACTGATATATCTAAATATAAAACTATATTTATATATGTTGATTTTATTCATGAATTTATGGATAAATTTGCTAATTACTTAGCAAAAGAAACTGTTATTATGACCCATAACGGTGATGTTAATATTAGTAATGAATATGTAAAATACTTAGATAATCCAAAAATTAAAAAATGGTATTGTCAAAATCGAGCAATCCATCATAAAAAACTTTTTTCTATTCCGATTGGAATAGCTAACTCTCAATGGAATCACGGTAATCAAGAAAGATTAATCAATAGTAAGATTCATAGTCAAAATAAAGAATATCTTGTATACAAAAATTTTGATACAGGTACTAATGAAAGTGAAAGAGGAATATGTAATAGTATTACAGGTAAAAACGGTATTCCTATGAGTAAAAAGATAGATATAGATACGTATTTAACTTATATAGCTAAAAGTAAGTTTGTTATATCTCCCCCGGGCAATGGATTAGATTGTCACAGAATATGGGAAAGTTTATATCTTAAAACTATACCTATAGTACTTAAACATGAATGTTTTTCTCAATTCAAACATTTACCTATTCTATTTGTAGAAAGATGGGAAGATATAACTATACCATTTTTAAGAGAGAAGGCCTTAGAAGAAAAAGATTGGGATATTAAAGAACTTACTTTAGACTTTTGGAGAAAAGAAATCCTTATCTAGGCAACCTTTATCATCTACAAAAATATCAGCGCCAGGTTTACCTAAAAATAAATCATGATATTTTAAGTTCCATGAATCAAGCTGCTCTTTAGTAAGGTTATAATATTTCGCGTACGCTTTTATAGGGTTATTATTAGTACTACCCATACCTCTAGCAGTTAACACGTATATTGTATGACCATCTTCATATAAACTATTAACATAATCAATTCGCTCTTTTATAGGAGTACTATCTCTATAATCACTACCTTCTGTAACACATAGCGTGTTATCAACATCAAAACAATAAGTCATTATATCCAGTTTTTAAAGTCATTAGTAAATTGCTCGATTGAAGCAGTTGTACCAGGGTGCGTAGAACTTTCTTTAACTACATTAAAACCTGCAGTTACGATATGAGAACCAGAACTCCAAGCATCTGTAATATCTTCAGGTTTTCTAATACTACCAGAAATAATTTCGCAATTTAAATTATTCTCTTTAATAAATTCATTAGTTTCTTGAAGAGCAAAATGTACCGGTACTTTGCTATCTCTAGCTCTATTATAGAATAGAGAAACATATCTAGCACCAGCAGCTGCTCCGAGCATTAATTGAGCACTTGTATAACAACACGTACAATTAATATCAACTCCTATACCAGCTAATGATTCAATTACAGGAAGCTCATTCCACCCAATAGGAATTTTAATATTTAAATTATCATAGTCGATATGTTTTTTCAAGCTAATTGCTTGTTGTTTAATCTCTTCTGGTTCAATTGCAAACACTTCAACACTAAAAGGAATTTCATTACCGGTAATATCACTCTTATCTTTCAAAAGGTTAGCAATTTTTTGCATATGTTCAATATAATCAGCTTTAGGCTCTTTTGACATAAGGGACGGGTTAGTAGTTACCCCGCTAATTATACCTCTATCGATAGATTCAGATATTTCGTCAATATTAGCTGTGTCAATAAATAATTCTCGCATAATATATTTTATAATAAGTTTTTTAATTTTCAACAAATTTATATGTTTTACCGTCTTCTACTATATGCGAATCATTATCATCATCTGTAGTACTTACCTCTATAATAACAGTATCCTGTATAGCCATACGCATATGCATTAAACCAACAGGTATATGTATTACATCTCCTTCATTTAGAATAATTGATTTATTCTCTGCTCTCCCTATTCTTAAACCTAATTTAAGTTGACCCTTATCGATATAATAAGATTCTTTTTTATGTACATGATACTCCATGCTACTTTGAGTCCCCGCTCTCATAAAAATTTTCTTTATACTATAGCCATCTTGATCAAAAAGCGTCGACATATCACCCCAGTATTTTTCTTCAGCTTTAACTACTTGCTCTACGCTTGGTAGCTCTCTTATTCCATATTTGTTATCTTTGTCCATAATATTTTGTTGTTCCATGTTTTCTATCAAAATGTTTATCTAATAAACACTTAGATAGTTTGTGATCACAAACTTTTATCTTTTCAGTTAAGAAAGCTAATTTAGCTATCTCCTCTATTACTATAGCATTTTCTAATGCTTGTTGTTTTGTAGTACCCCAAACATACACCCCATGGTTTGGTAACAAACACCCAGGCATTTTATTGTAATCTATTTTATTATCCTTAAAATAATTCACAATACTCAACCCTATATTTCTTTCGTAATTATTCTCTATTTCATTTTTGAGTAAATCGTAGACTATAGGTACATCACCGTAAAAATAGTCAGCATGAGTCGTACCGTAGCAGTTAATAGGTCTTCTAGCTTGTGCAAAAGCAGTGCAATATTGAGAATGGGTATGAATAATATAGTTTACCTCCTTAAAGCTTTTATATAGCTCGATATGAGTTGGAGTATCTACCGAGGGAGATTTACCCCTTGCGGTAGTACCGGTAGTAATGGTTACTCTACTTAAGTTACCTACTTCAAGTTTATATACGTCTATACCCGAAGGCTTTATAATTACCTGATTGTTAACTCTATCGATACCACTAGCATTACCCCACGTTAGCTTAACTAGACCCCTATTAACAATTTCTTGATTTAGTTGTATAACGTTCTGATATAATTGATTTAAATAGTTCATAACTTGGAGGAGTTGCACCTTTTGTTTCTGTTGCTAAGCTAGCCCATATATTACAATAATCTAAAGCTTTCAAGGAATTATCTAAACTAACTAAAGATGCCATAGCTGTAAAGCTATCCCCCGCACCGCAAGTATCAACAACTTTTGCCTGTCTTGGTGGATAAATTATGCCGTTATATTTACAGCCTCTGCTACCTAAAGTAGTAATACTTTCTGATCTCAAGTTATAAAATTGCTCTTCATCTTCATTTAAAATAAATAATGAGCAATTTTCGAATTTTTTTAATTTAAGGTCTTTCTTTCCACCCCAATCAGAAAGCTGAGTATTTACTATACAAGGCTTCTTTTTACTTCTACAAAGCTTAATTGTAGAAATAGTTAAATTTTCAGATAAAAAACCTCCTCTATAATCACTTAGAATAACCGAATCATATTCATCAATTATTCTTACTAATTCACTTAAAATTCTATTTTCATCATCTTTACTTAAAACTAAAATACTTCCACGATTTACCTGAAGATGCTTATAGCTATTGCCCTTGCGGCTTACGTAAAATCTACTTTTTATATTATGCTGTCTATCTAGATTAAAGTATTTTACGTTATTTTCTTTTAATGTGTCCGCTATAGTAGAATCATTAAATGCAGTAAAGAAGCAAACCTCCCGCTCTAAAGCTCTTAAGTTCATTACAAGATTTCCTGCTCCCCCAAGCTGCTTTTTTTTAGAAACATATTCAGCCTTGAGAGTTGGTGACTCTAGTGAAAGACCAACTGCTCTCGTATACAAATATTCATCAGAGATTAAATCTCCTATTACTAAAACTTTTTTACGATTTAACATTTTCTCTAACCTTTTCTATAACTTTAGTTGTGGAGTATGTAACTTTATCAAATAAAGGAGCGACTTTAATTTGAATATGATCTGGAATATTATCTCTTTTTCTTATCTCTTCTGCTGTAAACTCACCACCTTTAACAACTATATCTGGATTAATATCATTTATTATACCTTCAGTTTTAATATTATCAAAAATTACTACCTCATCTACTACAGATAAGGAAGAAAGAATATTTTTTCTATCGCTTTCATTAGTTACTGGTCTTTCTGGACCTTTTAATTCTTTAGTAGCCCTATCTGAATTTATACCAACAACTAATTTGTCTCCTAAACTCTTAGCAAAATTTAAAACTTCAATATGACCTAAATGTAACAAGTCAAAAATACCATTAGTAAAAACTACCGTTTCAGGCTTATGATCTGATATTTTTTCAACTCGTTTTACATGTCTTCCTTCACCAAAAGGTGTATCAAGCCACTGCTCTAAAATTTCCTTAGCATTTCTTGTAGTAGATATCCAACTACCTAAACACAATACATTAGAATTATTATGCTCTCTACATTTTGGAGCAGAATCTAAATTATGAACTAATGCCGCTCTTACATTTTTAAATCTATTAGCTGCTATACTCATTCCTACCCCTGTTCCGCAAATAAGAATGCCCTTTTCTATGTCTCCGTTATGTACTATAGAACTAAGTTGATTCGCGTAATCAACATAATCTACGCTATCAACATCACTATAAGGCCCTATATCGATAGGATTATAACCTGCCTCTTTGAGTATACTTTTCAACTCACGCTTTAACACTACACCGTTATGATCACTAGCTAAAACTATATTTTTGTCTATCGTTTTCAACACTATATTTTATATAACTATTTGCATTTATCAACCACATCTCTTATATATTATATTGATGTCTTTAAGTAGCGATAAAATTAGAGAGCTATATGAAAAATTTGTAAAGGTAAATTATACAAATGAATATAAGAACAGGTACGTACCTTTACCTTTAGAAAAAAATAATAAGAAGTGGAAATGGGAAGGTAAAGATTTTCCTAGAGTTATATCATTGTTAGAATTTGAATCCTATATCGAAAAATATAACTTTCAAATTGAAAAGCTTCTTCTTTTTAATGGTGAACAGGATCCGGAAATTGAATATTTAAAAGGTAGATATAAAAGCTATCTAAATGTAAATTATGAAGATAATGAAGAAAAATACGATTTACATAACTTACAGTTAAAGCAAAATAATTTTGATTTTTGCATTTTATCACAGACGCTAGAGCATGTATATAATCCCTCTCTTTGTCTTAAAAATATAAAAAAGTATCTAGCAGATAGTGGTTATCTTTATATTAATGTACCAGCTTGTAACGCACCACACAGTGAACCATTTCACTACTATATAGGCTATACACCTATGGGATTGGCTGCCCTAGCTGAAGAAAATGGTTATAAGGTAAAAGAAATAGGTCAATGGGGAAATGAAGAATATTTAGTTAAACTTTGGACAAGAAATCCAGGGTGGAGTGAATATAGACAGCTTGAAACCCCAGGTGTAAATGAAATAGAAAATCCAGTAATAACATGGGCACTTTTACAAAAATAGGCTTACTATGTTTAGATGATCAAGAAGAAGTTGGTCATATAAATTTTGATAATTTTAGAAAAGCTTTAAAAAATTATTTTAAAGATAGTAGCTTTATCGATATAATTTCGAAAGAACAACTACCTGAAATTGATTTACTTATTATAGTAGATGAACATTTCATACCACATGTAAATGTATGGAAAAATGATGACTTTATTAATACGCTAAATGAACTTAATTTAAAAGTTTTACTATTCAATATAGAAAAAATATTTAGTAGCCAATTTCCATGGAATGCAGATCACCAAAGGAAGGTTGAAACCATCAATAACTTGACACAATTATTTGGTGATTTAAAAGATCGTAAAATAAAAGGTGCTATTTTAAATAAACATGGCCTTTTATCTAAAAGTCAAAAATTAAAGGTAGAGAATACAGAAAAGAAAAATAGTATAGTTTTTTTAGGACAAGCAGAAGGTCCTCAGTATCATAGAAGACAGCAAATCTTAAATTATATAAGCAGTAGATCTACTAAAATTCCTCTAGAAATAAAAGTAACTAATAGAAAACTAACCTATCAAGAATATTTAGAAATTTTATCAAGTTATAAATACGTTCTTAACCCGCTAGGGTGTGGTGATTTTATAAATTTAAGATTTTATGAAGCTTTGGAGTTAGGTTGTATACCCATCCAGCAAGTAACACCAGAAATGCTAGAAGCTTATAGTAAGGAGCTTAAATATAGTATTAATTTTATTCACCCTGAAGATATAAATCTCAAAAAAGAATACAAATATATGGATTACTACTTAGAAGATTATTTTGAAGAATTAAACCTAGAAAGTATATTGAATTCCTAGAATATTATAATAATATATATTATATGATTATTGATCAACAAGTTTATAATGGAGACTTAATTCACGAGCGTTTTGCTTATAAGTTCTTTCGGAAAGAAGTATCACCCTTTGGTAATATTGTAGCTTTTAGAGCTCCTATGTATGTTAGTGACAACCTTATCGATTTAGAAGATACTCTAGCTAAAGATTTTATTCACTCTGACGACTCTATTAATTTTTGCTGGGAGATACCTAATCTCTGTCCTCTAGGAGCTGTAGCTTTTCAACGGCTATTCAATACTACTATTGCATCGATGGTAGGTCAATCGATTAATAAAAGTATATCTATGGATGGTGATGATATTATGGTAAATGATACGTTTATTGGAAGTGATGATAAAAAATATGACCGCGGTAAAGTTAGTGTTTCTATTACCTATAGTAAAGATAACGTAGCGCTTGGTCATACTGGTATTAATATTAATGCTGGAAAGAAAGCTCCTGGATTTGCTTATTCTTCAAATTTAGACGATTTACAAGTTCAAAACGTTATGGAGGCTGTTATCAGTGCCTTTAATAGCGAAGTAAAAGATCAGTGGATAGCAACTACTAAAATTATTGTATGAAAAGAGCTCTTATAACAGGTATTAATGGACAAGATGGTTCGTATTTAGCAGAATTTCTTTTAGAGAAAGGCTACCAAGTATACGGAACAGTAAAGCGAAATTCAGTTTCTGAAAATCAAACTGCAAGATTAGATAAAATATTTCCTAAAATAGTAGATAATTTAATATATGCAGATCTTAGTGATCTTTCTTCTCTTTTAAATGCAATTCATATATCTAGACCTAATGAAATTTATAATCTTGCTGCACAATCGCATGTGAGAATTAGCTTTGATCAACCGGTTTATACTGCGCTTACTACAGGAGTGGGTACGTTAAATTTACTTGAAGCTGCGAGAATTTATGATCCATCGGTAAAAATCTATCAGGCATCTTCATCAGAGATGTTTGGTAACAATATAGATGAGGATGGTTTTCAAAGAGAGACTACTCCAATGAGTCCAGTTTCACCGTACGGTTGTTCAAAAGTATTTTCTTATAATATATGCAGAAACTATAGAAAGTCTTATAACATGCATGTATCAAATGGAATTTTATTCAATCATGAATCACCAAGAAGAGGAAGTAACTTTGTTACTTCAAAAGTAGTTAAGACTGCAGTACAAATTAAGAAAGGTCTAGCTACAGAACTTAGATTGGGTAATTTAGATGCTGCAAGGGATTGGGGTCATGCTAAAGACTATGTTGAAGCTATGTGGCAAATACTACAACAAGATACTCCCGACGACTATGTTTGCGCTACAGGTATATCGCATACTGTCGGCGATTTAGTTAATTATACCTTCAAAAAGTTAGATCTAGATCCAACACAGTACATAAAAACTGATGCAAAATATTTTAGACCTGAAGAGCTTGATGTTCTCAAAGGTGATAGCTCAAAGCTAAGAGACAGAGTAGGATGGGAACCTAAATATTCTTTTGAAGATCTAATTGATGAAATGATTGAATATTGGGATGAGAGAATATAGTGATTATTCCTGAACTATATGGAGGGTTAGGAAATAATCTCTTTCAAATAGCAGCTGCTTATGCTATAGCTAAAGAATTAAATTCTTTTGTAGCTATAAATTATAAAAAGCATTGTAACCCTTGCTTCTTTCATCCTACTAAATATAAAAATAATATTTTTAAAAATATAGTAAGTACAGATTTAACGTTTTCAGAAACCTATAACGAGCCTACTTTTACTTATTCAAAAATACCCGTTAAAAATAACATAATACTAAATGGTTATTTTCAAAGCTATAATTACTTTAAAAAATATCATAAAGAAGTTAAAAGTTTATTTAACTTTCCTAGATTAAGAAAAGGTAGAATAGATAGAGCTATTGCAAATATTGATGGTCAATTTATAATAAATCATATTAGACGAGGTGACTACAAGGATAATAACGTATACTCGTTTATTTCAAAAGATTACTATAAGCAAGCTCAGGATTATATTCAAAGTAAAACAAAGACAAAATTAACAAATATTTTGGTAACTGATGATAAAGAAGCAGTTAGAAAAGAATTTGATAATGATCTAATTATTGAAACTCGAGATGAAATAGAAGACTTATACCTACTAACTAGAGGTAAATATTTCGTTGGGTGTAATAGTACCTTTTCTTGGTGGGGAAGTTTTTTAAGTAATCATAAAATAGACATTTTTCCAAAAAAATGGTTTAATAAAGGAGGTGAGCTACTAAAATCAAAAGACATATATAGAGATAGTCTATTATGCATATAAATTATGAATTTTTTTCAATTACAAAATAAATTATTTTACTCTAAAAAAGATAATGCTGATTATTTAGATGCGGAAGGTGAACAAGCTTTTGTACCTTTCTTGTTTAATCGATGGCTTTCGTTTTATGATAAAAATATGTCGATTTTTACTAATGAAACTTTAAATAAATTTAGTACTATATTTGAAGATAAGCAGAGAGTGTATAGGCTATACTACTATCTTATTCCTAGGCTTAAGTGGAAAAAGATATCTTATATTAAGAAAGTTAAGAAAGAAAAAGATGAAGATCTTAATTTAGAAATAATGGCTAAAAATAAAAATATATCAGTACGAGAACTTAAACAGTATATTGAAGATTATGAGTAAAGCATTAGTTACCGGTGGTTGTGGATTTATTGGATCTAACTTAGTTGATAGATTAATTAATTTATTTGATGAGATAGTTGTTATTGATAATTTATCTAGCGAAACAAATGAAAAATTTTATTATGCTAAAAATAAAAAGGTATCTTACTATAAAAGAGATATATGCGATTATGAAAATACACGTATCTTGTATGATGGAGTAGATGTTGTTTTTCACCTTGCAGCAGAATCGAGAATACAACCAACTTTAAAAAATCCTATTTTAGCCGCTAAGACTAATACTGTTGGTACTTGTACGGTATTACAGTGTTCAAATGAAGCAGGAGTTAAACGTGTTATATATAGTTCAACATCTTCTGGGTATGGATTAAAGAACAGTATACCACTTGATGAAGAAATGGAAGATGATTGCTTAAACCCTTACTCTGTAACTAAAGTAGCTGGAGAAAAATTATGCAAAATGTATTATGATATATATGGTTTAGAAACTATAGTATTTAGATATTTTAACGTTTATGGAGAACGTCACCCAATTAAAGGTCAATACGCCCCTGTCATTGGTATTTTTATTAGACAAAAGAATGACGGAGAGCAGCTTACTGTAGTTGGAGATGGAGAAAAGACTAGAGACTTTACCCATGTTTATGATATTGTAGAGGGTAATATTTTAGCTGCTGATTTAAAAAATAAAAAACCAGTAGGTCAATTAATAAATTTGGGTACTGGTACTAATCATAGTATACTTAAAGTTGCTGAATTAGTAGGAGGGGATATAACCTTTATTCCTGCTAGATTAGGTGAAGCACAAGATACAAAAGCTAATAATAGCAAAGCTAAAAAATTATTAGGTTGGGAACCTAAGGTTAAATTAGAGGATTGGATAAAAGCTAATAACTAAGTAAATAGCTGTATGGCAATGGCAAGTATAGACAATCTGGCACCTACTAGAAGTCTTATTGATTTAACTCAAAAAGATAAAGGTGATTTCGGTTTAGATGATTATGATCTAGATTTTATTTTTGATGATATTCTACTAGTAGAATATGTCGATGAAACTGATGAGGGGGATGAAGTTATTAGAAATGGAATTGTAGTACCTACAAATGCTCTTACTAAAGCATGGCGAAAGGGTAGGATTATCTTAGCAGGACCAGAAACCAAATATGCAAAAGAAGGAGACATTGTTATCTTTCCTAATAATATGGGAGTAAGTATTTCTAATATATCAGTTGCTGGTAAAAAGAAAGTAGAAAAGGGAATCTTTCTTAACGAAGAAAGAATGTTTGGTATTTGTAAACGCAAAGATGATAGTACAGAGAGCAGCTCTTAATTCTATATTACTAAATAACGTAGTAGATATTAGATTTGCAAGGAGAACCCCGAAGCCTGGGTTTCCCCCTACACGAAGGATGCTATGTACTAAATCAACAGAACTTTTAAATTCAACTAACGGTAGAATCACTCTTAACTATAAACCTCCTAAAGGAGCTCCACAAACAAATGTCGTAGAGCAAAATTTAATTATAGTTTGGGATATTTTAATGCAGTCATTTAGAACCATTAGTGCTGACCAAGTTAATCTTATTGAGCAATGGCCAGCTAATGATGATTTTTGGGTACATTTTAATGAGAGTGTATATCCGATGTCAGCGGATCAAAAGTTAGAATTTTTAAAATCATGAATTTTAATTTAGAAAAAGTCACTCAATCATTAAAGCCTCTGCTTTTATCTAACGTAGAGATACGAACAGATAAAAAATTGCTTAAGAGAGGTCGATTGAAGCTTTTTCAAATTAAACAATATAATGTTTTCTTAACATTAGAATATGAAGGTAAAACAAAAAACTTAGAATTACCTTACCCCTTTAGAATTGAACCTAGAGAAGATAGTCTCGTGTTTAATTATGAACTTAGTGCATTTATACCAGATAGAAATTCAATTTTTGTAAAATGCATGGATAGCAGTTCAAAATCTAAGCTTTACGATAATCTATTATACTTCTTGATTACAGATTAGACTATAGTATAATAAGGCGTGATTGCCGGTCTTCTAAATAGCTTTCCTCAAGGATATGATCCTAATCCGCAACAAGTAAAGCTTCTTAAAAATATAGATCAAGCATTTGAAGATGGTCATAAATTTGTAGTTTGTAATGCTCCTACCGGTTCAGGTAAATCGTTTATATCAAAAACTATAGGTAATATAGCTAATCAATGCTCTAAAGAATATAGATCTACGGTAACTAGTTATTTAGCGTATAAACGAACACAGGGAGGAGGCTATACGTATGAAGACGAATGCTTAGAGGAGAAGCCCTTTGGCTGCACAGCCTTAACTATTACTAAGGCTTTACAAGATCAATATAAAGATCTATTTAATGATATAGAAGTTTTAAAAGGTAAGTCTAACTATCAATGCTCTGTAGATGAAAGCTTTAATGTTGAAGTAGCTCCTTGTTTGCATTTACCTAAGATAAGAGAGGAATGTTGGAATAATAGAACTTGTCCATATTATGAGCAACGTAACGTAGCTCTTACATCACGGTTTAATACTTTAAATTATAATATGTTCTTCTCGTTACCTGAACATCTAAAAAGAAGACAGTATTTAATTTGCGATGAAGCCTCTGAGCTAGAAGATCAATTAGTTAAAGAGTTTTCTTGTAATATTAATTTTGATTTTTTAAAGAGATCAGATATTGAAATAAGACCGCTTTATACTAAAGGTAATAATGTAGCTAAGTGGATTAGCATATTGACTCTTGACTTAAAAGAAAGAATAGATTGGCTCAAAGAAGTTATAACTACTACTTCTAAAGTTAAGCAAAAATATTTAATAGAGAAGAAAAGAGAGCTTATTAGTTTAAATAACTTACATTCGAAACTTTCTCTAATTATAGAGACCTGGCATGATAGCGAATACGTATACGACAAAGATTCAAAAGGTATTACTTTTATGCCCCTTAAAGTAGATAAACTATCTAATTATCTTTTTAAATATGCTGATAAAGTAATATTAATGTCTGCTACTATTATTGATCCTTCTAATTTTTGTAAAACGCTTGGAATTAAAAAGTTTAAGTATGTTGAAGCGGAGTCTTCCTTTGACTCGCAAAAAGCTCCTATATATTGCAATACTAAAGTAAAATTAAATTATTATAATATGGATAAGAATCTGCCTAAAATAGTAAAGCAGATAGATGAAATTTGCAAATTTCATGAAAATGATAAGGGTATTATTCATTCTAGAAATAAAAATATTACAACGTTTATAGCTGATAGATTATCAGGTAGAAGATTCTTAGCGCGTGAACCTGGTGTACGTAACGAAGAAATACTGGAACAGCACGTAAACAGTAAAGATGCAACAGTACTTATATCACCTTCTATGTCTTATGGAGTAGATTTAAGAGATGATTTAGCTAGATTTCAAATTATTATTAAAGCTCCTTATCTACCTACAAAAGATAAACGAATAGAAAAAATGATGAAAGATGATTTTATATGGTATGAGAATAAAATGCTTTGTTCTCTTATACAGTCATGCGGTCGAGGAGTAAGGTCTCATAAAGATTTTTGTACTACGTATATTTTAGATGCAGCTATAGTAGAAAGTGTTATTAAAAATAGTCATAAGTTGCCAAAATACTTTATAGATAGGTTTTGCTAATAAATATATATATTGAAGAATAGAGCTTTTCATTTTGAGATTAAGGATCTTCTAACGCAGTTTGTAGCAGCGTTTGATGATACAGTTATTTCACGTTTCGATAGAAACAGAAACCCTAAGCAGGATATTGAAGTACGTTATGTATTCGCTCCTAAGCAAAGGGTAATGTATGATATTGTTAATAGAGCGCAAAATTTAACTTTACCTGTTGTAGCAGTTAACTTAGCTAGTGTAACGAGAGATGAATCTCGTGTTTTTAATAAACTTACACCCACTTTTGTTCCTGGTAGTTTAACTGATGCTCCTGAGAAGTCATCTAAATTTCTAATGCCTGTTCCAGTTAATTTAGAAGTTAATATGTCAATAATGACTAGGTACATGGCAGATGCAGATCAGATAGTATCTAACTTTGCTCCATATAATAATCCTTATATTATATTATCTTGGAGAGTACCTCGAGATTTTGGAGCTGAATATGATCAAGAAATACGATCCGAGGTATTATGGTCAGGTAGTCTTAATTATAATGCGCCTACTGATACAACATATTCAGATAAATTTAGAGTAGTAATAGATACCTCTTTTACTATTAAGGGGTGGTTATTTCCAGAGCAAAAAGATACTGTTGGTACTATATATGAAGTTAATAATAACTTTATAAATGTTGATTTAAGAAATAGATTATATAACCCTCTAGATGAAACTGTTGAATTTTTATCTTATGAGCAACAAGGTTATTCAGCTTTATCAGGTTACAACGATTCAGTACCAACAAACTACTCAGAATTAGCTGCAATATCAGCCATTCCGGAGTTTACTAATATCTTTTATTCAACGACGGGTTCTATCTTCCCCATAAGAGGTAATACAGGAGCGTTAAGCAGTAGAGATAATGATTATATTTTATATGGTAAAAGATTTAGTTATAATAATAATTGGTATCTATCTTCAAATGTAGATGATTTCTTTTCGAACTATCAAGAAATCACTTCTGCTGTAAGCCCAACAATTAGCGGTTATAAATTAGATAATCAAAAGTTTAGCGTGGGTAATGATAACATAGCTACTATACACCTACCTACTAGTACACTCTCTGCAGCCGGTAAATTTACATTTATTACATCTAACGAAGCAGGATGGGCATCATCATACGACGCGTTAAGTAGTGTACTTACCGTGTTAAAGTCTTAAAAGTCTTTAAGTATTTCTTTAACATCATGGATATGCTCGACATTTTCATAAGGGCATTCATGCATTACACCCGTAAAGTTGTAATCGAATATATAACTATCTATATGACCTTCAGGGTGTTCTATTGGCGGGGTAACGTTAATATGTTGATCGTAGCCAAAAATCTTAGGTGAAGTACCTACCCATACTACAGTAGAAGGCAGCCCCATTGCTGCAGCAGCATGTTGTAAAGATGAATCGATAAGTAGCCTCTTATCTGAATATCTTAATAAATTAAATAATTCCTTCTTAGCTACCGTTTTTTCATATCGTATTACATTTTTAAGTTGAGGATGAAAGTCGTAGCATACATGAATTATTAAATATTTTTCATGAAGCTGATTAACAATATCTTGAGCTACTTCAGGATGTATATCTCTTACCCAGGAGTAGGGATGCGGTTGATGATCTTTACCAGGTCCTCCAAAAGGCTGAAATATCATTATAGGTTTTGTTTTATTAATTTTAGCTAAACCTGGATCTATCGCATCTTTCTCTCTAATATTAAAATTTAAATTTAATTTACCCTTCTCTCTCTTTACACCAATCATTTTACACCAAGTATCAATTAAGTGTAGTTTTTTTGTTACATGTGCAGTTTCTCGATAGGGATCATGAGAAAATATCTCAACCTCTTTATTTAAAATAAAATCTCTATAAAAATAAGGTACATTACCTATTCTATAAACTCTTTCAACATCCTTATTACCTAAATAAACCTCTGGCCACGCGCATACTATAATAATTTTTTTATCGGGATATGTATTTTTATATGCACTTATAACTGCCGTACTAGCAACATGCTTACCAATGCCTCCTTCAATATGAAAAATAGTTGTAGCCATTGATATAGTTAATCAATAAAAGGCGGTATTGCAACTTACTACTGAGATAACATTAGGAAGGTGTTGCCACCACATACACATTTCCATACAACTCCTGCAACACCGGTATCTGCAGTAGGTAGAGCTGAAGCCATAAGATATAGCGTACAAGCATGTAACATGTTAGAGCTTACAGAATCCATGTATGAAGCTCCAGCGATTGCTGAACTACTATGAGTACATTTAACTGTATTACAACAACCACCGGCAATAAAGCTAGCATTTGCCCCGTCACATATAGTATTATTAAGACCACCTCCAACAGTTCCCAAAGTAGCATTAATTGAATTTTGTTTCCCTCCCCCTATGGCACCTGCATTAGACTTTACTTCATTTTGGTACCCACCAGCTATTGTAGAACATGCTGCGGTAGTATGATTGTCACAACCACCTCCTATAAATGACAATGTTCCACAGGCATCATTTTGTCTTCCTCCGCCTACTACATTAAAGTTAGATGATGCACTGTTACATTCCCCTCCTCCTATAACAATACAACTTCCACAACCAACATTACAATGTCCTCCACCTATAAAAGAAAAAGATTTCGTTGCATTACAACAACCTCCAGCAATAACTGCACATGTACTTGATCCTAAATTATTTTCAACCCCACCTAAAATACTAGAAGCAGTTCCTGATATTACATGCTCACTTCCTATATAAGCTGATCCTGTAGCTGCTATATTTCTACCAGAACTTAGATTACCTGAAGTAGTTATACCACCTACACCAGCAGATAAAAGTGAGGTACCTTCAATACTACTTGCTGTTAAATTAGTTGCTACCGAAATATTATTAGCAGATAAAGGGCTACTTCCAGCAGCTAAGCTTCCTGCAGTTAAAGTTAACCCTGCTGTAGTAATAGAAGCAAAGGCTGGGCTATCTCCTGTTGAAAGACCAAAACCAACAGTAGCTCCTCCAGCTCCTCCTAAAGTAACTACTCCTTGTTGGTTACCTGCTATATTAGTTGAACAAAAATACCTTGCATCTCCCTGTGCAGTTATACCCGAAAAAACACTACTTACTGAAGTTTGTCTAGTCTGGCCACATTGTACAAATGGTTGGGTCTCAAAACCCGATAGGTGAGTTGCTGCTGGAAGGTCTGAAATCTTTACGCCCATACATTTATTTATTTGATTTTCTCATTTTATCATGTAAAATATGTAAGTGAAAATTATTTTTGATCCGGAGTCACATACGTATACTCATAAGGATACAGGGGAAAAGTTCGTTTCGGTTACTACTCTACTAGGTAAATTTAAAAAACCGTTTGATAAAGATAGGCATTCTGCGAGAGTAGCAGAAAGAGAGGGTGTTCCTCAAGAAATGGTCTTAGAGCTTTGGGAGCAAGAAAAAAATAAAGCTTGTGATAGAGGTACTGCTATACATGAATTATTAGAAGAATATATTAAGTACGGCGAGACAGCAGATAATTATGGGTGGCTTTTTAAATCATATGATAAAGCAGTAGAGCGTCATATAGATAAATTTAAGGATGTTCTTAGTGAGAATTTAGTATATGACGAAACGTTTAAAGTATCAGGTACTGCTGATTTAATATACGAACATAAAGGTAATGAATTTACTCTAGGTGATTTTAAAACTAACAAAAAATTTAGATTTAGTTCTTCTTTTGGAGAAAGAATGTTAAAACCGTTAGATCATTTTCAAGTATGTGAGTTTAATACATACGCTTTACAGCTATCAATGTATGCTTATATGTATGAAAAGCTTTCTGGAAAAAAATGTAGAAAGTGTATCATTTTTTACTTAAATGATGATAGATTTTCTGGCTACCATGTAAATTATTTAAAATCAGATGTAGAAAAATTATTTAAATACTATAAATTATCACAAGTTTAATAAATACTTTTTATGGCTAAGAATTTAAATAAGAGTTTCGATGAAACTATAGAAAAGCTGTACGACACTTTATACGAAGTTAAGGAGGTATTAGATAAAGCTGAGGATGGAGAGTTAGAGCAAATGGCTGATATATTAATTGAGAGTGTTGAAGAAGCTCTTACTGTAAATGAAGTTAATATCGAAGCTATAAAAGAACATATAGATAGTTTAAATGATTTAGAATAATACTGGAAGTAGGTAATATTCATATTATAATAATTATATGAGGATTGAAACCGAGCTGAAATATGACTTCGATGATGTCTTAATCAGGCCAAAAAGATCTACGTTAACGTCACGAAAAGAGGTCGACCTAACTAGAACATTTAAATTTAAATACGGTGGTTCATACCATGGTATACCGGTTATGGCTGCTAACATGGATGGTGTTGGTACGTTAGAAGTAGGAAGAACTTTAAGAGATTTAGATCTCTTTACTTGTTACAAGAAGGATATTGATGAAAAGGATCTTATTGAAGAGCTTCAAGATAATCAAGGTAAACATGTAGCTGTAACAGTAGGTAGAAACGAGTTTGATTATGAGAGATTAGCTCGTATTAATAAGAAAGCTTTAGTACGTAATATTTGTATTGATGTAGCAAATGGTTATACACAAGCTCTTGTTGACTTTATAAAGGTAGTAAGAAGAACGTTCCCTAAATGTAATATTATTGCGGGTAATGTTGTAACGGGTGAAATGGTAGAAGAGTTGCTTTTAGCTGGAGCAGATATTATTAAAGTTGGTATTGGGTCAGGAAGTGTTTGTACTACCCGGATAAAGACAGGAGTTGGTTATCCTCAGTTTAGTTGCATTGCCGAATGCGCTGACGCTGCTCATGGATTAGATGGTCATATCATAGCTGATGGCGGCTGTACTACCCCGGGTGATGTAGCTAAAGCGTTTGGTGCTGGTGCTGATTTTGTAATGCTTGGGTCGATGTTAGCTGGTTCAACAGAAGGAGGAGGTGAAAAGATTACTATCGATGATAAAGAGTATGTAGAGTTCTATGGAATGAGTAGTAAGAAGGCTAACGAGAAACATAACGGAGGCTTAAAGGACTATAGAACTTCAGAAGGACGTAGAGTTGTTCTGCCATACAAAGGACCTATGCGTTATATTGTTCAAGATATTTTAGGCGGGATAAGAAGTACATGTACGTATGTTGGAGCTGCTAAGCTAAAGCACTTAAGTAAGTGCGCTACGTTTGTTAGATGTACTAAAACTCATAGTAAAATTTATGAGTCTAATACTTTAGAAATATAAAATGTCTGAACCAAAAGTCTTAGTAGCTGTACCTACCTATGGTCGACCTTCTTATTTACCTAGATTAATAGCTAGCTTTAAAAAAATAAATTATAATAATAAAAAATTACTAATCATTAATGATGATAATAGAGTAAAGTATAAGCTTGACAAGCCTGATGCAGAAATTGATATTTGTAATTTAGATTTACACTTAAATTTATCTGTTAAGCGTAATTTATTTGCATCGTGGGATTGGGATATTTATATGCCTTTGGATGATGATGATATGTTTCTACCAGAGAGGATTAATAATCATGTAAGAAAGTATGAAGCTCATCCAGACATAGTATGTTACAGAAATGAAGCAGCTTATTATTTTGGAGAGAATAGAGCTTACATTACTGACTATACTTCGTTTACAAATCATAGTTTAAAAAGGCAGGGGTGGTTTGAAAGTTTGGGATACACGTCTTTTGAAAGAAGTAACTTTGATGATCAGAGCATTCACCATAATATAGTTAACAGATGTGAATGTTTAATAGAAGCTGATTATTTAAATTTAGATTTTATATACTGGTGGGGAAATACAGATGATGAGACAAAGTATAGAAATACCTTTAATAGCGACATTATGAAAAATGAAACTGTTGAACTAGCTTCTCAAAAAGATTATATAGGCAAGATTAACAAACAAGGTTATATAACTTTAAAGCCAGATTACGATTGCTATAATAAAATTACAGATATAATAAAGAGATTGAATGTATATAGAAGAACTGAACATAATATACATCTTAATCAAACTACAGCGAGCGAAAAAATAAAAGTAAATTTTTAATATGAATATAATAATACTAGGCAAAGGTTATGTTGGTAATCACCTGTTTAATACTCTAAGTGAGCACTCCGGTAGATATGGAGAGCGTCCTAACGTCCAAATTTTCTCAAAAGAAGAATTAGATTATACAGATGAAACTTCTTTAATGGAAGAAATTAACGTAATAGATGATACTTACATTATAAACTGCTCCGGCTTTACTGGTAGACCTAATGTAGATGAAGGTGAAAACAAGAAAGAAGAATGCTGGAAATATAATGTACAGGTACCTCTTAATTTAAATAAGGTTTGTAATGAGACGGGTGCAGAGATTATTCATATTACTTCTGGTTGTATTTATACAGGGTATGAGAAAGAATGGGAAGAAGATGATACTCCTAATTTTGGAATTTATAGTAACGAAGCCTCTTTTTATTCTAAAAGTAAACATGCTTTCGAAACGCTAAGCGATACAGGTTTGCATTTGAGAATAAGAATGCCTTTTTGCGATACAATGCATGAACGGTCAGTGTTAACTAAAATATACAATTATGATAATTTAGTTGATACAATAAATTCTAAAACTTATATACCTGAACTTTGTAATTTTATACAACATTATATTAAAGAAGGTTACAAGGGTTATGAAACTATTCATTTTGTAAACAAGGAGCCTATATCAACAAAAGAAATAGTAGAAAAAATGAAAGCGGCTGGTATTGAAAATCCTAACTGGAAATGGAAAGAAATGGACCAATTAGGAATGAAAGCTAACAGATCAAATTGCATACTAGATACTACTAGACTAGAGCAACAATATAATTTTAATATTAGTTCTGAGTATACTGCATTAGATAGAGCCCTTGAAAAAATGACTTCCTAGATTAATATATTATATGCACAAAGAAGGTTTATTGGGTTTTACCGCAGGTAATTTTGATTTATTACACCCGGGATATATTAGATGCTTTAGAGAGGCTAAGCGTCATTGTGATAAGTTTATAGTTTTTTTGCAGAAAGATCCCTCCTTGCATAGAAAGAGTAAATATAAACCAGTTATATCTCTCTACAATCGTTATGAAGCGTTAATGGCTATAAAATATATTGACGATGTCTATACATATCAAACTGAAGAAGAGTTAGTTAATCTAATTAAATTCTGGAAACCTGATATTAGAATACTGGGCGAAGATTATATTGAAAAGGAATCTTTTACAGGAGATGATTTACCCCCTAAAGTAATTTATACTACACGGTCGCATGAATGGTCGACCACTAAATTAAAAGATCTTATTACGTTACAAACAATTAAACAAAATCCAGATATAATAAAGAAAAAATGAGTACGTACTTAGTTACAGGGGGTTGTGGATTTATAGGCTCTTATGTAGTAAAGGAGCTTTTAAAACTATCTGATACAGAGAAAATTTATCAGATAGATAAGATGGGTATAGGCTCTAGTAAAGAAAATTTAATAACTGATGATCCAAGGGTACAAAATTACTGTTTTGATTTAGCTAATACTAATCATTGGAAGTTAAACATGTCTAACTCTATACAATTTATAGATAGAGACGTTGATTATGTTTTACACTTAGCAGCTGAATCACATGTAGATAGATCTATTGAAGGTCCCTTAGCATTTATTGATAGTAATGTTAGAGGTACAGCAAATGTTCTAGAATTTGTAAAAGAGATGAAATCGAGAATGGTGCATGTCTCAACTGATGAGGTATACGGTCATCTTACTGAAGACGATTCACCATTTTTAGAAACTCACCCGCTACAGCCTCGTTCTCCATATGCAGCTTCTAAAGCTAGCTCTGATCTAGTAGTTCAATCATATATACATACATACGGTATTAACGCTTCAATTACAAGGTGCTGTAATAATTACGGGCCCCGACAGCATGAAGAAAAACTAATACCTACTGTTATTAAATCGATTATAGAAGGTAAAAATATTCCTGTTTATGGGAAGGGAGATAATATTCGCGAATGGATCCATGCAGAAGATCATGCTAAAGCTATTATAGAAATAGCACATACTGTTGAAGATGTAAAAGAAATATACAATATTGAAGGATCTAGATCAGTGCGTAATATTGATTTAGTTAATGAAATAATTTCAACGCTTATAGAGAAATATCCTCAGTATAGTAGAGAAGGTGAATATATTGAATTCGTAAAGGATAGATTAGGTCATGATTTTAGATACGATTTAGATACTATTCATCCTAAGCTACAAAGCGTAGTCGATCAAAAAAAATTCAACTTAGAGAAGACTGTAGAATATTATGTTAAAGGCTATCAAGCTTGAATTTAGCTAACTTTAAAAAATTTAACTAACATCTCTTCTTCTGTCATTTGCGTCTCTACAGTATCATTATCAACCTCCTCAGTATCACTATAGTAGCTGCTATATATATCATCTTCTTCTTTACTATAATCGAAAGCGGATGAAGTAACTATTGTAGTTTCAAACCTACTCTTAATATCACCAATAATAATATGCTTTAAATGCTTTGCATCTGTTTCTTTTTCTGCCCTCTTTAAAAAATCTTTGATATCTTCTATCTTAAACTTTCCCTTCAACGCGTCAAAAGGATCTTCAAAAGTAGCCCATATGTAAGGAGCCAGGTATTTTGATGTAATTAATGCGCAATCTCTAATAACATAATAGGCAGATTTATTATTAATATCCACGCCAATATCGGGTTTTTTATAAGCTCTAAGAGCGGGTTCCTTTAGTTTCGCTTGTTTTTCCTTACTATTGGCTAGAATTATTTCTTCAAACATATAAATATTTATTTAAAATAATAGGAACTACGATATAATATGAGTGTGAAGAAGAGATTTCCCAAGAAACCTTTCGAATTCGGTAGATATATTATCGAATATAGAGAGAGTCGAGACGCTGTCTTGCGGTTTCTAAAGGAACGTCTCGATACTTTCGATGAAGCTAAGATTGCAAGAGATAAATTGCTTAGTCAAGGCTGCACAGAACCGGTTATTAAAAAAGTAGGATGATATTATTAGAACCTTCAAAGGGAATAAAGCAAGAAACTAAACTAGATTTTAAATTATTAGAAACTTTACTTACTACTATACTTGAGTATAATCATAAGAAAAAAATCTATCTAAAAGTAAAAGTACATAAAAGTAGAATACCTGGTACTTCGTATGTTCATCAAAAAACTAAGCGTAACTATTTGATTGGCTTAGATACTAGCAATACTAAAAAAAGATATTTAATTAGCTCTCTACTACATGAAATACGTCATTGTCTACAGTTTAATCTCTTTGGTTTTTGGAATCACGCGGTTCAATTTAAAAGCTGGAAAGAGTATTATACTTCTAGAGAAGAAGTAGATGCTAGAAAAATGGAACGGCTAACTACTCAATTAATTAAAATTTATGATTCTTCTACTAAGTTAAATGATACGTTCAGAGATCTTGAACTTAGTAGAATGCGTTAGGAACTCTGATATAATAAAAGAGTAACAAGATAAAACAAACAAACAACCAATAAAATAAAATGGGATTCTTCACAGAAATCGAATCGTTAGAGCAAGTACCTCAATTTGAGGTTAGTAAAGAGCCGGTCTTTGATCGGAATAGTAATAGTATTCCTGGAGCGTTTTCGCTACGGCGTACTGATACAGGTCATCATCTAGGTATGGTGGGTGAGAGTTATCGACCTATTCAAATGGAGGAAATGGTTGATGTTATTAATAAGGCGTCAAAGAAAATTGGCGATATTAACCATGTAGGCTATACTGAGTCGAAAAATGGTAAAAAATGCGTTATTCAATCTAAACTACCTGAGCCTATTAATGTAGATGGTGATAAGGTTAATCCTTATTTTTATACCGTGATTGATCATTCCGGTATGGGATCTAATAAAGTTGTCCCTTCTACTATTCGCATTTCATGTGATAATGCTTTTCACCTTATTAAAAGCTCCGGAGATAATCGCGCTCATCACGCTAGTACCTTTGATGATAGAGTAAAATCTATGATTGATAGTATTATTACCTCAGTAGAGTCTGCTAAAAACTTTGAAGGTATTATGAAAAAGCTTAAAGGACTTAAGTTTTCAAGAAACGAGATGGTAAAGCTTACGCAAAAATTAATTCCTGTTGAAGCGGAAGAGTCTACACGACGCGTTAATAAGCGTGAAAGAATCGTAGAGCTTTTTGAAAGTGGTAGAGGTAATTGCGGAGAAACAAGATGGGATGCATTGAATGCTCTTACTGAATATGAAACTCATAACGGAAAGCAGTCCGCTGCTAAGTTTATCCGCAATATGACTAACTCTAATCTTTCGCGGAAAGGACTTACACTACTTACTGCCGCTTAATGATACAAGTTCATAGAGTATATCTCCCGTCGCCTATAGAACCAGGCGACGGGATACTCGCCGACGCTACTTGGAGTTTAAATAATAATGAGGAGCCTGTAGTTGATAATCTAAAGGTATACTTTATATTAGATAGTAATGTTGGTGAAAATGTATCAAATGAGATTGAATTGAATATATATCTATGGCTAGCGAGAATGGCATTAGAAGAGATTAAAACCTTTGTATTAAATGGAAGCGAATATTGAAAATTATATTTTTAGGTTAGATTCAATTGATAAACGAATCTTAGTTTATGAACGTGATGATATGAATGAAGCTTATAGCTTTATTGATATTGATAATGAAAATATTTCAGAAAAAGATTTTCATTATGAAATTAGTGACTGGTACATGCAATTTATAAACAGATGAAAAGAAAAAATACTACAGTAAAAGAACGAAAAGTTAAAAGGCGCCCGGGCTGCCCTTCTAAAAAGAAAAGCTCTAATAATAAAAACAGCAAGTGCTATAAAAAGAAGTATAGGGGCCAAGGTAAAACTAGAAAGTAATGCCTAAGTGTTTAGTATTTAGCACAGTTACAGACAAAGATAAACGAGCTGTAGCTTTTAAGTATTGGATAAATGTTGAGAAAGACTATAGAACTGCTTTAGCGTATACAGGATTTGATTATGATAGAGAGGAGGAGTTAGATGGTATTTCAAACTATTTTTTCAACTCTTCTGATAAATGTAATATAAAAAATTTCTTAACATTCTATAACTATTTTAAAGATGAAAGTAAACATCAATACGATTATTATTTTCTAGTTAACAGTAACTTGCTCTTCCCCAATTATTTTTTACGCGATTATTTTAAAGAGTTAGCAATTATTAAAGCTGACATAAGTACTCCAGCCTTTGAAAAAGGTAGTAAGCATAAAAAACTTACTCAGCGGACTAATTGTAGAACGTTTGAAATTAATTCCTGTAGCGATGAAGTAGTATGTTTGTCTAAACGCGCAGTTAAAAAGTTAATATCCTTAGACAAAAAAGTAAAATTTAACTCGAAAACATTTGATGGCTTATCATTCATGGCAATAAATTTTACTCCCATTAAATATGTTTAATGGGTAGATTTTTTAATTTTAAAGGTTTAAGTGGAATAAGAGTTTCTTTCGATCCGGAAGTAGTAGATGGTAATCAACTACTAACTTATAATTTTAGCTTAACGGGTAATCAGTTTAACGAGCCTAATCCCGTTTACCTTTCTGCGGGTAATGACTTATCTTTGCTTAGAAATGATTCTAATTTTATTACTGCTAATCAAGCAGATGACAAATATTTAGAAAAATCTGGAGGTACAATTACCGGTAATTTAAAAGTACAAGATACTTTTGCTATAGAACGAGAAGGTCACCGTATAGAACAAAAAAGTTTCGTTACTCAAAATATTGGTACTACAACTACTAAAGTTGCAGTATTTAGTAGAACAAATTTAAAGTTAGTAAAGTACCTTCTTACAATTTTTAGCGATTCAGGTTCTACCTCTTGTGAAGTTTTAGTCTCTCATAACGGAACATCTGTATCTGGAACCGTTTACGGTATAGTTGATGCTCAAAATAATAGTGAATTAGACGATATTAGTATATCACTTTCGAATGACGAAGTATTTTTAAATATATCATCAACAGATGAAGAAAGAACTGCTATAATTAAAGGAGAAGCTATATATTCTTAATGTTTCGAAATAAATATATACAGAATGTTAGCTACTCAAGAAGTTGATTTATCAGAAATTAAAAAGCTTGAAAACTTTTTAAAGGAAAGCTTACACTCACTTAAAAGAGAACTTAAAAACGATTCGTCTTTCTTGTTAAATAAGATTAATAATCTAGATTACAAAAAGGTTATTACAGAAGATACAGAAAAAAACAATATTCTTCTTAAAAAAGAAATTGATTATGAGCTCGAATCATTTTATGAGCAAAAAGTTCTAGCCTTATCTCCAAGAATAGAAAATAATAAACAAGTCTTAGAAGAGTATGGAATTAAATTTAATTTACTTAAAGAGCAATTCGCAGAGGAAATAGCTAATTTAGTAAGAGCTGATGAAGCAACTGCTGATAAAGTTAGTGAAGCTTATAATAATTTAAATGTAAATTTACAAGAAAGCTTTTCTACGGCTTCACAAAAGGTAGAAGAAGTAAAGTCTCATTTAAATGAATCATTAAAGATAATTGATGAAGCTCATACTGATATAACATCTAAGGTTGATAATCTAAAAGAAGAGATGAATTCTTCCTCTTCTGTTCTTACAAATAAAATAACATCAATTAAAGATCAATTATCTAATTCAATAAAATTACTTGATGAAAAGTTATTAAAGAGAATAGATGATCAGACTTATAGTAAAGTAAAAGAAGATATATTTTTAAAATCTATTGAAAAAAGTAAAGAGTTAACTGAAAAGGTTGATAAAGATAAAAGTATACTTGAGCAAAAGCTAGAAGAAGCTGAACAATTAATTGAAAATAAGTATCAACAATCTAAGAAAGACTTACAACAATATAAAGATCTTTTAGAGAAAAAAGATTCTATACTTGAAGATAGTATTAGGACATCAACTAAAAAATATAATAGACTTCTTAATAGGAAAACTAAATCTGTTTATTCTTCAATAGAGGTTGTAAAGGAAGAATTAACAGAAAAAGCTGAAAAAGCTAATTTAAAAATAAATGAATATTTTAATTCCAGAATTAATAAAATTCAAACAGAATATGCTACACTAAATGATAATACAAAACAAGGTATTATTAGGCTTATAGAAGATAAAAAGAAGGTATTAAAGGAAGATATACAAAGAGAGATTAGAAGCTTAAAAGATATTATTAACAACGATGTAAAGAATGAAGTAAGGCAATTAAAAGATTTTATAACGGATAATATACCCGAGCAACCTGAAGAAGAGGAAGAAGAGTTTAATCCGGAGAAATTTAAATCTCAGTTTGAAAGTACAATCAATCAACGATTTAGTGATGAGCTAAGAAATTTACGACGTCATATAGAAAATTATGGTGGTGGAGGAGGATCTGTCGGAGTACAAGCCAAAGACAGTAATTTAGATGTAAAGAGCTTAGATGCATCACAGACCCTACTTTCAGGAGGTAGAGATTTAGCTGACATCTTTGCTAAAGCAGCTGATGCAGGAGTTACAAATGTAGTAGCTGGGGATGGTTTAACCGGAGGCGGGACAACGAGCACGGTAACTTTAAATGCCGCAGCCGGTGATGGTATAACTGTTAATGCAGATAGTATTCAGGTTAACAATACAGTAGCTAGAACTAATGCTACTAATACCTTCTCCCAATCTTTAAGCGCTAGTAATAAAGTAGTTTTATCTGATGAATTACAACAAAGAAGCAATACTACTATAACTAAAAGAAATATTTTTAATGGCACCGTAGGGACTAGTGAAGCAACTATTAATACTTTTGATAAAGGAGGATTAAAATCTGCTAAATTAGTAGTAACATTATCAAAGAGTACTAAGCGTACTACATTCGAAATGTTAGTAAGCTATAATGATACATCTGTTTTTTCTACTACATATGCTATTTTAGATTCTCAAGCTGATTCTTTACTAGAATCAGTAGATGCTAGTAGTTCAGGCTCAACAATTGATATAGACATAACAGGGTCAGAAAGTGGTATAGCTTGTATAGTGGAAGGTACATCTTTTTATTAAATTAGACATACATGCGGAATAAATAATAGCGAGGGGAGAGTGAACCTCATGTTATGTCCAATAAAGATTTTAAGGTAAAGAACGGGCTTACTGTCACTGAAAGTTTATCAGTTGGAGCAGGAGCTAATGTAGTAGGCTTAAGTGCATCGTCAACACGTAACGGATTTGTTTCAGCAGGACGAGACTTAGCTGATATTTTTGGAGGAAGCGGATCTGGAACAATAGAAGGAGTAACTGCTGGTTCAGGTTTATCTGGAGGTGGTACATCTGGTACAGTTACTTTAACTGTAGGAAGAGGGGATGGAGTAACTATAACAGATAATACAGTAGCTGTTGATAGTACAGTAGTAAGAACTTCCGGTAATCAAACTATAGCAGGTTGTAAGACATTTTCCGATAACACAACAATAACTGGAAACTTATCTGTTACAGGAGACATAACATGTATAGATACTACCATATCTACTACTTCAGCTCTTTCAGTAGTAAATGCTGGTACAGGACCAGCTTTATTTGTACAACAAGATGGTAGTCAACCTATAGCTCACTTTGTTGACAAGAACGGAGATGATATATTCTTTAATGATAATGGTACTATTCAAACGCCTTACTTAAGCGCCGGTAGAAACACATGCTTTGGTAATTGCGTAGGTATAGGTACTAACTCACCGGACTATACTTTGGATGTAGCCGGTGACATTGGCGTTGACCAATACATCTACCACAACGGAGATCCTAACACTTATCTTAATTTTACAGATGATAGACTTAGATTTAATATTGGTGGTATATCGTACATAGATTTAAACGATGCTGGCGCCCAGCCACATGATATTACATTCAATGATGGTGGTAATAATGTAGATGTTACTATTAAGGGTACCGGTGCTAATGAAGGTAACCCGTTATTGAAGACTGATGCATCTACAAATAGGGTAGGAATCAACGGTATAGGTGCTCCTGAAGCCGAATTGGAGGTTGATGGTACTATTCTAGCCACTGGCTCCGATCCTCATATTGGTATTGGTACAACTTCACCCGGAGAAGCGCTTACTGTATCCGGAAACATAAGTTCTAATGGTAGTCTTAGTGCTTCAGGTTCAGGATTTAATTATTTGGAGGGAAGGCTTGGTATTAATACAAATAGACCAGATTATATGCTTGATGTAGCTGGTAGTGTTGGTATTGGGGCATGTCTTATCCACAACGGAGATGATGATACTTTCATTAGTTTTTCTGATGATGATATTAATATTCAAGCAGGTGGTGTTAATTTTATAGACATTACTCAGGATACTAACAACGAAATCACTTTTAACGAAACAGGCGCAGACATAGACTTTAGAGCTGAAGGAGACTCTGACACGCACTTACTTTTTGTTGATGCTGGTAATGATAAAATAGGTATAGGTACTGCTGCACCTGGAGAAAAACTTACCGTTGGAGGAAGTATAAGCTCTAATGGTCACTTTACAACAGAGTCATTAAGCGTTTCATCAACTAATAACGGTATCTTATCCGCTGGTCGGGATTTAGCTGATATATTCGCTACTAGTGCAGGTAATGTAGATGGCTCTGGAACTGCAGATACTGTAACCCTTTGGGCTGATAGTAATACAATCTGTTCAAGTCCTGTTACAAAAACTGAACTCGGTTGTTTAGACGGCTTAGCAGCTACTACAGCTGAACTAAATTGCTTAGATGGCTTAACAGCTACTACAGCTGAACTTAATTGCTTAGACGGCTTAACTTCGCAGACCTGTGAACTAAACTGCTTAGATGGTCTTAATTCTACAACAGCTGAACTTAATACTTTAGATGGCTTTACTGGCGATAAAGATGATCTTAACTACGCAAAAGACTTAAAAGCAACCGGGGTAACAACTACGGAGTTTAATTGCTTAGACGGCTTAACTTCGCAGACCTGTGAACTAAACTGCTTAGATGGTCTTAATTCTACTACAACTGAACTTAATTGTCTTGATGGTTTAACAGCTACTACAGCTGAACTAAATAGAGTCGATGGGGTAACAGAGAATGTACAACTTCAAACAGCTCAACTTAGCAGTATATCAGTTAAAACTATTGGTGAAAGCTCACAAACTATAGCAGGAGACCTAAGCTCAAATGGTCACTTTACAACAGAGTCATTAAGTGTTTCATCAACAAATAATGGTATTTTATCTGCTGGAAGAGACTTAGCTGATATATTTGCAACAAGCGCAGGAAACATAACAGGTGTTACTGCAGGTACTGGTTTATCTGGTGGAGGAACTAATGGAGATGTTACATTAGATATAGGTAGAGGGGATGGTATAACTTTAACAAACAATGCAGTTGCTGTTGATGGTACAGTCTTAAGAACTACGGGAGCGGAAGCTACAGGCTTAAGCGCTACTTCTACTCTAAACGGTATAGTTTCCGCAGGACGTGATCTTGATACTATATTTCAAACAGTTATAACAGGAGCTGCTTCAACTATTACTGATAGTAATGTTACAGGAGATAGAGCAGTTATATCAAATGGTGATGGTAAGATTGCTGTAAGTAATGTTACAGCAACGGAATTAGGATGCCTTGATGGCTTAACTTCACAGACCTGTGAACTTAACTGCTTAGATGGTCTTAATTCTACTACAGCTGAACTTAATACCTTAGATGGGTTTACCGGGGATAAAGATGATCTCAACTACGCTAAAGATTTAAAAGCTACAGGTGTAACAACTACAGAATTTGATTGCCTTGATGGCTTAACTTCACAGACCTGTGAACTTAACTGCTTAGATGGTCTTAATTCTACTACAGCTGAACTTAACTGTCTTGATGGTTTAACTGCTACTACAGCAGAGCTAAATTACTCTGATGGGGTTACAAGTAATATTCAAACGCAACTTGATAATACAGTTCATTTAACTGGTAAAGCCTCTCAAGCTGTCACAAGCAAGCTTAGCGCTACTGAACTTTATTCCGGGTCTGTATCAGTATCATCAACTAATGGTGGTATTATATCAGCAGGGAGAGATCTAGCAGATATATTTGCTACAACATCTGGTAATGTAGATGGGGAAGGAACTGCAGATACAGTAACTCTCTGGGCTGACAGTAATACAATCTGTTCAAGTCCTGTTACAAAAACTGAACTCGGTTGTTTAGACGGCTTAGCAGCTACTACAGCTGAACTAAATTGCTTAGATGGCTTAACAGCTACTACAGCTGAGCTGAATACTTTAGATGGCTTTAATGGGGATGTTTCTGTTCTTAACTATGCTAAGACATTATGCGATACGGGTGTTACTGGTACGGAGTTTAATTGCTTAGACGGTCTTACTTCACAAACCTGCGAACTTAACTGCTTAGACGGATTAAACTCCACTACTGCTGAACTTAACTGCTTGGATGGTCTTACAGCCACTACTGCTGAACTCAATAGAGTTGACGGGGTAACTGAGAATATACAATTAGCAGTAGCTCAGTTAAGTAGTATAAAGCAAGACTGCATTACTCTTACCGCTAGCAGAGCTTTAGTCTCAAATGGTTCTGGTAAGGT
>Ga0098036_1000041_pt1 | contig 80540 bp, 91 predicted proteins | sample 4_EtaG_FD_77064 | JGI IMG/M metagenome (GOLD analysis project Ga0098036, IMG submission 77064) | Marine viral communities from the Subarctic Pacific Ocean - 4_ETSP_OMZ_AT15127 metaG | ecosystem: Environmental > Aquatic > Marine > Oceanic | place: Pacific Ocean | collected 2015-01-07 | reverse complement strand
TAAAATTAAATTACCAGTTCCACGATCTCTAATAATACTATGACTACCATTATGATATATTTGTAAATCATTTGAATCACCGATGGAAATTCTTCCATCATCAGGTACTTTTATATGTCCAAATGAACCAGTTGTAGTAGAAGAACCACTAATGTTCCCATTAGTAACTTCAATCCCACCTTTTTTAACTTTAAGTTTATGGTTGAGATGGTTTATTCCAAGTCTTTGTAGAGAATCAGCCATTTAAATCCCTTATGTTATCTCTAATATGCTTGCAAATACATCTAAATCATCATCCGCAGAAGCTTGAGTTTCTAATTTATCCCCCGCTCCCAAATTAATTGGTTTTTCCAACACTACGGTTGAATCTGCTGGTACATCAACGGTTTTCATCAAAAATCTTCTTGTTTGAAAATTAGCACTTCCACTAACTGACAAATTAAACGTAGCATCATTAGTTCCATCTATGTTACTCACATACACGGCGTGAACAACACCAGTTGTACTTGCGGGACAAGTATAAAGTGGTGTTATTGTCGTACTTGAACCTGTTGCTGCACTTGTAAAGGTTTGTGCCATTATTATCCTCCAAATACTATGGACAACGCTGTAGCAGTATCCACAACACTTGTTCCCTCTTCAAAAACACGACCACCTGCCGTATTTACACTTCCACTTGTAACTAATACATAATCTCCACTCGTGGGTGTTTCACTACCACTAATGAATAGTGAACCTGTATTAATTCCAAAGGAACCTGAAAGGTCTTTACTTAGTTGTTTGCTGTCTATTAAAGCCATAGTTTATCTCTTGTTGTTTACGTTCTTCCCACCATTGTTCTATACTACGAGAAATTTTCTTCTTGTGTTCAATGGTCTTGGGTTGTTTCATCTTCTCAATAGTTTCTAATGTAAGTTTTCTGTCCATCTGTGCACAAGACTTACATACTGAATTATTTCCCATTGCCCTATCAAAAGTGTCTTTTCTTGTGTAGGTTAACATCTTCCCACAATCAGGACACGGACGATTTTTTCTATTGGGCCAACTTCTTTTTCTCATACTTATAAATATCAACAAATGGTAAAACCAATGTGGTATTTACGAATTAAATTTGCCCCAACCCACTATTTCGTCATTATTATCAAATCCATATCCCATTGAACCAATATTCATTTTTAATAATAAAGTTGAACCACTTTGTTCTATATCTAATGCGTCATATTCCATTAACATCCCTTTATTAAAAAACATAAAATCGTGTTTAGTTACTCCATCTAATGTTGCAACTTCTGATGCAGTTACAGCAGTAAAGCTTGATGTAGTGGAACTTACAAAACTACCTGTATGTGCGAATTTCTTTCTCGTAAAGTCAAATCCAGGTGTTTGGTCACCAAAAGCATTATATGATACCTTTTCAGTTGAGAGTGCAGTTTGACTCCCACCATCATCTGCAGTATCATTAGAAATTTCATCAACTAAAAAATTATTTAAACTAAAAGAACCACTTATGGATAAACTACCAGTTCTTTCATGAGTATCATCTATCGTATCTCCAAACTCTGTACTACCACTTTCAAAAATTGTACTCGAACCAGTTAATTGTGCCTCTATTTTATCAGTTGTAAATTCACCTGTTAATGTTAAGTTAGGAACAGTTAAATCACCACTAATATTAAAAAATTCACCAGCTGTTTGAGTCAATGTGCCATTAGAAGCAGAAACAGATTTATCTGTCCACACTATATGTGTTGAATCCACAGAACCTATTATAATTTTATCTGGTGTTACTTGATTAAAAACTACATCAGAGGTAGAGGATACATCTTGGCCAATACTGAAAACAAAATCTTTTCTATCAACTCCAGTTATATTAACACCTGGATTATTGACGGTAAAACCACTTGAACCAGAGAATGTCAATGGATTTCTAAATTGAAATAAATTTTTTGCCATTTTACTCCCTACGAATTAAATTTACCGATACTTAAAATTTCATCATCACTTTCTAATGAATATCCAATACTACCTGTATCAACTTGTAGTAAAAACTGAGAACCACTTTGTGCAACAGTCAAAGCATCATGTTCCATATACTGACCATTGATAAAGAATATAAAATCACCCTCATTTGTGCTCGTTAATGTAATTGGTGCAGATGCAGTTACCGCGTTAAAACTAGCCGTATTATTACTTAGAATTGTGGTCGCGGTTTTATGAAATTGTTTTCTTAAATATGATTGGTCTGTAGTTAGACTTGCACCAAATTGTTTTACTGCATATTCTGTTGTTAATGCAGTTTCACTTTGGTCACTTAAAGTGGTATCATTAGATATTTCGGTTACTTGGTATCCATTTAAACTAAATGAACCACTTAACGTCATACTACCAGTTCTTTCGTGAGTATCATCTACAGTATCACCAAGTTTAGTACTACCACTTTCAAATATAATAGATGCTGAGGTGAATGATGTGTGGAATTCTTGTGCTGTTAAAGTACCTAAAATAGTTGTATTACCATTTACAGTTAAATCACCAGAGGTAACTAACGAACCCGTTACTGAAAGACTCCCACTAATTCCTGCAGAACTCCAAGTGGTTGGATTACCGAGTACTATTGTACTGGCACTAACTTCTGCAAAGGTAACATCTGCTGTGGTTGCAACATCTTGTCCGATAGAAAAGGTTTGTGTTAAAGCCGAAGAACCATCAAAAGACGCACCATTACTTGATAATGTGACACCAGTTCCAGCCGTCATAGTAAATGGATTAGAAACACTTATAGAGAATAAATCTTGTGTTTCTTGTATACTAACAGACTGACCTTCCTCTTTACTATCAACCAATTGGTCTCTTGTTTTCTCAGCATCCACGTTGAAAATCAATCGTTTTGGTGTGAGTTGTCTTTTTGTTGTTACATAATTGTTAAATTCCTCAGGTATGATATACCCCATCATCTGAACTTCAAACGTTGTCTTTACTAATCTTTCTTGTGCCTCTAATTCACTTGCATCAGTAAAATTCTGAATCGCTGTTCTAAATCTCATCTTACCGGGTTCACCCCAATATGCACCATCCGTATAATTTATTCGTTCAACCAATTTGTTCATTTGATCAATATAACTTGTCCAAATCGTAAACTCATAATTTAAATTAACATAGTCAGGAATAACAACGTTATAAAATTCTTTATTAGGTGAAATTCCAACTGTTCTACTGAATTGGTCATATCGATTACTTTGAGAATACTTTTGTTGGAATGTCATAAAATTATTAGGACGATTTGCATCTAATTTATCAATTGGTATATTTTCATTTTTTTCTATACTTGTTCTTTTAAACACAATCGCTGGAACAATTAATTGTTGTTTTTTGTCCCTCATGAATCCACGTTTTTGGATACTCACCCAACGTTCTGGTGAAGCATACAAAACAGGAACTTTGACAGTTTCTTTATTTTCCTTTACAGTCGGTCTTATAACTTCATTAAAATAGTACATGATAGCACTATCCATATCCAAAAGAGAAACTGATAAATTCTTTTGGTCGTCTTTATCTCGTCTAAGTTCTCGAGCTCTATTAAAATCTTCACGTAATGCTACTGAATGTAAATCTCGTCTTGCCCTACGTGATATTGGTTTACTTCTTGCCATTAAAACGCCCTTGTTCTCTCAATATTAAGTGTATTAATTCTTGATAAGTGTGCGGTACAACTAATAGTCCAGTTATTACCAGTTTGACCACCGATTAACTGATTTTCATTTGTTCCATTGAGTTCGAAATACCCATCATTCCAACTCACTATATCACCGATGTCTGGTCTAAAGTTTACATCAATCAACATATCTCTTTGAAATGCAAATGTAACTTCTTGTCTTGTATCTGGCCCAAACTCATCCATATTCCAATCAAAATCACCTGCATCTACAATACAAAATAACTTAACTCCTGCCTTGTATACTTTACCAGTTTCACCTGCCTCACCATACATATTTGTTTGTGTATCATATGGAGCAATACGATATAGAATAACTTCTTGTCCGATAATACTACAATCATCTTTAGTTAAATTACCTACAAGCTCATCATTAAAATGTTTAGCTAAGTCTGTATCCTTTACAGGCCAAAATCTACTTGCCATTTTATTATCCTATGTAAATTGGATATGGAACTTTTTTAAGTTTCTCTTGTAAGTGTTCTGATGACTCTCTATCAGCCTCTAAGAGTGCCTTTTGACTTGTTCCTTCCAACATTTCTCTTAATTGTTCTATTAATGTTTCTTTTTCGGCAGTTGCTTCCGCTCTTAATGTTTCACCATCAAGGGAAACCTCTGAATTAGGAATAGGAATGGTTCCATATTTACTACGAACCATACCCAATAATTCTTTTGATAATGCCAATCCATACTTACGAATCCATTGTTTACCAACATCGTTAATATATTGATACTTCATGTTATCATATGGAGCATTACTGATATCTGATATTGTATCGTTAGAACCACTATAACGAGTTCTCAATACTTTATCTCTATCATCTACTCTTGACCACTCTATAAACATACTACCAGTAGAATCACTTGTCCAAGTTGGAAATATTTTTAACTTATTATTACGAAGCTCAAAAGAATATGCAGATTTTCTAACTTGGTCATTAAATTCTATTGCTTGAACTCTTAACAAGTCTGCATATACTGGTTGTAACATAAATGTTATTGCTGGTGAAGAACCACCGAATCCAAATGCATCCAACATATTGTTTGTTTGTTGACCTGTACCTGCATACGGATCAAAGTATCTCGTGATAGCAGGACTTGCTTCATAAAATACTCTCTTTACCTCTATAGCTCCACCTGTACCTGCTCCACTACCACTAAGGTCTGCAATTAATTCATTCAAATCATATTCTTGTACAGACTGAGAAAGAGTAATTTTATTTGTATAGGTTTCGACTTGTCCACCTACTTGAGCCTCAGTTCCATAGGTTTCAGACAAAAATATCTGTTCTCCCATTGTATTTGAAAGTCTTTTATGTGTTAAATTATTAGATGAACCTGTAGATTGTCCCTTCAAACTCAATAAATTATCCTTTATATTGAATTGATTTACTTGTGCTGAGTATTCCGTAACTGATTCTTCAAAACACGCATAAAAAGAACCTGATGTCAATTCTACGGCAGTTATAGGGTAACCCATTCTTTTGGCTGCCCAACTTGCAAATTTTTCAGCGGATTCTGTAAATTCTCCGTCTGAATCGTACAATCCCCAAGGCGTATCACCTGTAGAGAAACTGGAACTACCTGCCCATAGTGCGATTGCCATATTTTTCTCCTAATATTAAGAAATTAATTAGATATATCTAAATATAAATATCAAAGCAATAAAAAAGGGTGAGAAAAACTCCCACCCTTTTTAAATTCGAGATGACAAAGATCACCTCTAAATGACAACTAAGTTTAAATTAATTAAACGTAGTTTACATCTGCTACGACAACTTCACCATAGAATTCAGGTCTGACCATCTTCTTAGCGTATCTGGTCATGACGCCTTTTCTTGGAGTAAAGTTCTTAGGATCGTAAACAAGAGGTGTCATTATCAACGGTACGTAAGGTGCGTAAACCGCTCCAGTTTCGAGGAAGTTACTTCCACGGAAACCTACGAGGATTTTGTTCTCTAACATATATGGGTTTTTGTAAACCGTATATCTGTTATTAAGAGCACCTACTCTTTGTACACCCATAGCAAATGATTTCTCAGTTGCTTCACCAGAAGTATCTGCAGCGTATCCAGGAATACTCTCGATGATAGTCGCTGTTTCTGGACTTACGACCAAGAAGTTAGCACCACCTCTAAGAGTTTTCTGATGGATTGCGTTTGATACAGCTTGTATCTTGTTTCCAAGTGTTTGGAACCACTCACCTTTTGTGTAAGCGTTTGAGTTAGCTGAGGACTCTGCAAACAACGAAGTTGCTGTGTTGTACTCATATCCAACTCTTGCTGACCACTTTTCTTTCTTTGCGTTTGTGTTTGCAAACAACATATCAAGGATTTCAAGGTCGATTTCCATTGAGATGTATTCAGAAAGAAGTGCTGTCAATTCTGCTTCAGCATCAACTGAATGATATGCATTCAAGTCTTGAGCAAGTTCTGGAGTCCAGACTGCTTTTAACTTACGAGTTTTCGCGATTATCGGAATACTCTTCATTGCAATATCTAATTCAGGAATGTCGATATCTGATTCAGGATTTCCATCAATTTGAGTTGATGTTGCTTCAAAATCACCACGAGTGTAGTTATTAGCGGCTTCTTTGTGATATTTCACAACGATTCCAGTTGGTACAGCAGCTTGTGATTTCAATGCGATAAAGGTTACGTCTGTGCTAGACTCATCCCTTGTAGTGTGTGCTGGATAGAACGCGTCGATACCAGAACCACTAATTGTGAATGCTCTAAAGCCTTCAACATCGTGGTTAGCTAAATCGTTTGTTCCATCAACGGTAATCTTAACAAGACCGTTATCAGCGTCTGAGCCAAGAGCAACAGAAGCAGATAGGTCTGGTTCAAAATCAACATCTTGCCAAACTACAGAACCAGTTGTAAATGCATCATTTGCAACTGCTGCACCAATAGTTAGTGCGTCTGAGGTCTGGTCGTTGATTGAGTAACCAAATTTACCAGCACCATATAGACCGCCTGTAGCGTCTGTGTTTGAACCAGATGTGTTACCATGAACATCTGAGTTCTCAGTATGGTTAGCTGTTTGGTTAGTTCCGTATTTAAAGTCAAGATAGAAGATCAGTCCTGAAGGTAGGTTCATAGGCTGAACAGAAACGAATTCCTGTGCTGCTAATTCACCAAAGATTCTACGAACTAAAGGAAGTGCTACACCGCTCCACTCTTCAGAGTTTGCTGATGTACCAGTTCTTGAAGCTTCGTCAATTAACTGACGAGCTTGGTTTTCAAGTAGAACTGCCATTCCGTTTACTTCGTGGTCTTTACCCATACCTTCTAAAAGGCCTGTTGGCTCCCACTTCTTAACTAACTTACGGGTCTGTTCCATCAACTGACGTTGTGGATTATATCCATCCATCAACTGTTCAATTGTGTTTGTATTTTTACTCATTACATTTCTCCCAATAAGAGTAGTTTTAAATTATGTTTGCTAACTTCTTGAATCTGTTCTTAATATCATCAGACTCAGTAATTACTTCTTTAACTGGTTTAGTTGAAGCAACTGCTTTAGAAGATGAACCTTTTGATTCTTTGATAGGTGCACGAGTGCCTTGGAAAGACTCTGCTAATGTAGTGTACACAAGCTTAATCTCTCTGATACTCTTAGTTCTATCAAAAGTCTCAACAACTTTCATTTTCTGTTCGTTACTTAAACCAAACGCTCTAAATAGTTTATTTGAGAATAATAATTTAGCGTTCAATAAGTTAACTTCATTAAGTTTAGAACGTAGATATTTTACAACATCTCTATGTTCTGAAACTTCTTTTTTAAGTTTAGCAACTTCTTCCACGTCTTCGTCTTCGTCTTCAACTTCGGATAAAGCTTTAAGAACTTCGTCTAAATCGACATCTTCTTCAACTTCTTCACCCTCGTCTTCGTCTTCAACTTCTGTCAAGTCATCAACAACTTCAGCTTCATCATCTTCTTTACCAGCTGGTTCATCAGAACCTTCGCCTTCAGGACCTTGTGCTCCTGTTTCAGATGAGTCTGCTGCATCGTCAGCAACTTTGTTATCAGCTTTACCGATATCAGATGATACATCATTTTCGTCAACTTTTTCTTCGTCTCCGTCTTCTTCATCTTCTTCATTGATTTCTGCTTCTAACTCAGCTAAGATAGATTCAAGGTCAAGTTCTTCTTCCATTTCATCATCTTCATCTTCAATTTCAGATACTTCTTCGGCATCTTCATCTTCGTCTTCGATTTCTGAAACTTCAGCATCTTCATCTTCGTCTTCGATTTCATCCATAGATTCTTCTTCATCTTCTTCTTCGTCAGAATGTTCACCTTCTTCGACTTCTTCTTCATCTTCTATTTCGTCAGAATGTTCACCTTCTTCGCCGTAGCCTTCGTCCTCAACTTCATCATCCATTTCTTCATCTTCGACTTCAGAAACTTCTTCTTCATCTTCGCCTTCATCTTCGATTTCAGCTTGGATTTTTTGAGCTAACATTGACTTTAAACGTGGAGTAAATGCTTCTTCAAGTGCCATTTTAGCATTAGCAAGAGCTGTTTCACGAACTGCTTTTGCATCTGCGATGGCTTCTTTTAATAAGTCATCCATTATGTTTCTCCATTTGGATTTCAGTATAGTTATTGGGAACTATAATTAAATTAATTACTTAATCAGGTACACTATATGATGTATAGGAATATACGATAGTGTATTTCGTTTTATATAAATATATACTTATATTAAAAAACTATGAAAATTAGAAACTTTTTTCGTCACGTAATCGTTGATAATAATTACGTCTTTTAGCTCTATTTTTCTTTTCTCTTCGTTCTTCGGATGGTTTAGTGTAGTATTGTCTTTCTTTTAACTCAAACAAAAAACCACTCTCTTTAACTTTCTTCTTGAATCTTGAAATTGCTCTCTCAATAGATTCGTTTCTTTTCAATCTTACTTCAATCAATTATAACCTCTTTTCGTTTAGTCGTCTCCGAGTTTCTTGTCCATTTGTTTTCCAAATCCTGACTGAACTCTCTTTACACCTTTAACTGCCTTTAGACCTTTTTTTAATTGTTTTGCTACTATTGCCTTTGCTTGTCCTGATCCTGATGCATCTACAATAATAGTTCCATCTCCACCTTGACCAAGTTCAAAACTTACTGCAAATTTTGCTTCAGATAAGTTACCTTCAGACTTTGCTTTGTAATTTTTATCTACATAATTGAAGAACTCTTTCTTTTTATCATCATCAAGTTCTGCTGGTGATTTAATACCAAACTTATCCATTGCCTTTTGGAAGAACTCTTCGTAATCTCCCTCTTCGATATTTTCTTCTCCATGTCCTTCTTCTTCATCACTTATTTCATAGTAACGACCAATAACGTGTCCCATATCTTCATATAGTGCACTCATTCTTTCTTGTAGAGACTGAGCTTCTGTTGCAATTTTGTTAAAAGATTTTGATAATGTAGTAAGTTCCTTCATATTACGATTTACAGTAACTTTATCAAACCAATCTTCTGTCTCACTTAATGTGTAGGTTTTTGCCTTTGTTGCAATAGTAGATAGAGAATTTGCAATTTCTTTTAAATTCTTTTCTGTTTGTAAAAGTTTACCCATTTGAGAAAAAGTTTTCATTGATTCTTTTATTTCTTTAGCAGAAACCTTTTCAGAGTTTGTTCCGTAAATATCTTCTACGATATCGGTTAAACCCTTACTTGGTGCACCACCAATTGCAGGTACACTAACAACTCCACCCACAAGTGAAAAATTTTCTTTGATTATATCTTTTAACTTTGCCATTTTTGTTCTCCTAATTCGGTAATAAATATAAACTACTTACGTTTTTTACCACCTAAATATTTTCTAAATCTTTTTTCTACTTTATTCCACAATACTTGTAACATCTCTCTAACACCCATACTTGTATCACGAACATTTCCTTGTTTAATACCACGAATCAAATCCATAGCATCATACTTACCATTTTTTACTCCACTTAGCATTATTGCAATTGCCCTTTGTGAAGATTTGTTAAAAATTTTACCCATTTCTTTAATATCATTTTCTACAAATTTTTGAGCTTCGGGATTTGAAAATGTCGTTCCATATGCAGAAAACTCTTCAATACCTTTTTTTTGAAATTCTTCAAATAATTTGGTTAAATCATCAGATTCTTCGTCTAATCTAAAGTCTTTCCAATTGTCCCACATATTTTTTGTATAATTCATCTAATACCTCACTTTACATAATCACTATCGTAAACAAAACCAAACCAACCACCAAATTTCATTTTTAAATCTCGTATAAGACCTTCCCACTCTTTAGAGGTATCATACAAAACGGAATCACTTACAGAAACTTTATGTTTTTTCTTCCATACTTTTAAAAACGTTTCTAAATCTTTAATTAATTTTTGAGAGGCCCGTTCCATCTTTTTTATATCTGACTTTGATAATGGTATTATTTCCTCATTTAAATCTTCTTCTTTTACAAATGCCTTTCCTTGACCAGTAAAAATTTTACCCATTTGGATTTTTTTTCCATTTGGTAGTTGTAATGATTCTTTGAGTATTTCGTTTAACTTAATCATTTTAATGCTTTAATTACTTCATCGGAATTACTTACCATTCCCTTAGCAAGTTTAAATAAATTTTTATCTGCTAAATCACGAACCTTTCTCAAAGCTGGTGGATAGTTCAGATTTAATTCTAACTTGTAAATATGTGTATAAACCTCTGACATAGATTTGTGGGGTAATCTGTCTGCAACTTCTATTCTTGCTACCGTTGAGTCATGTTTCTTTTTATTCATTGATGCAATCATTTGTAGATTACCTTTAAATTCTTTTTTCTCGTTTATTTGTTCTTTCGTAGAACAACAACTATTACCACATTCACAATTTTCTTTTATTAAACTTTTTAACTTAATCATTAAAATGCTCCGTTTATGTCTTTGAAGTTACTATACATCTTTTTAGCAGTTTTGAATAGTTCTTTATCCACACTATCACGATATTTTCTTAACTCTGATGGGAAGAATCTTTCAATATCTTGTATATTTTCTATAGCTTTGTAGATACCTATAAATTTTTTATTTTTCATTACTTGAGCTAAAGTAAGTCTAGCTTTGGTATGTTCATTTCTATCAGTTTGCAAACTCATAACAGTAATCCCATCTGCAGGAAATTCTCTTTTCTCTGTTAATATATGTTTTAACTTAATCATACTCTTGGTGTCCCCATTGCTTTCCACATTCTTAGAATTAAATTGATAAGTTGTTTTGTATTCATCTTATTCATTTTTTCTTTACTTGAGTCGTTTACCTTATTCCAAACTTGAGTCATCATATTTGCAGTAGTTCCATCTACAAGAGTACCACCAATCTTTTTAGCTTGTTTGTTTTTAGCTACATCAAGAACTTTTTTTATATTACCTCTTGGTTCTACGGCTTCATTTACGGATTCTTTTATATGTAAACCCTTATCAAACTTTAATTTTGAATTATTTTTAGTAATTCCAGTTGGGAAAGCACTATTTCTACCAAGTCTTATCAATTGTTTAACATCATTTTGAGTTTTTAAATAAAACCAACTTTGTCTACTTCCTTTACCTTTCATTACCTCAACTTCACCGTATCTTGGTTTCCTTCTTTTTTCAGGTTTATACTTTCCTTTTTGCATAGCTTTACTTATTTTTCTACCTGCTCCTTTTGGAAAGATTTCATTTACGGATTCTTTTTTTAAAAAAGTCTCAATAAATTTTCCTGCTAAATGTTTTTCTCTACCATATTTTTTATGTTCCCACTTTTTTTGTAAACTCATTGGTAATTCTTCTTCATTCATTCCATTATTCACAAATGATGCAACTCTTCTCGCATCAACTGGACGAACTTTTCTATATCTAAATTCTTCAAGTGTTTTTAACCACTTTGATACTTCTTTTACCGTACATCTTTTACCAAGATTTTCCTTCTTCAAACGGCTTTTCTCTGCTCTTCCACGATTTTTAGATTGTGATTCAAAACCTACAATCTTCCCACCTTTATGTGATGCATCTTTACCATCACCATTACCATAAGTACCTTTTTGTCTATTATACTTATTTAATTCTGCCCTATACTTTTTCATCTTTGTAGATGATTGAAATTTTTTATATTCTGCCTTATAATCTCGTTTGGCGACCTCTTGTTTAATCATTTCACCGAGTTTTTTAACCACTTCCTTTGAAACACGTTCTGGTTTACCCTTATGTTTAGTTGAAGCGTATTTTTTTGTGGATTTTTTCGTCATAGAATCTGCAGCTTTCTTAACTTCGGGTGAGGCATCGCTTGGTTTCATTTCTCCTTTTTTAAGAGCATGAACCATTCCCATAAATTTTTGTTGTGCTTTAGAACGTGAGGGCAATTTACTCTCCTCGTATGATTTTGTTAATTATATCTTCTGCCTTACAATACGTACCACAAGTTCTACCTTGTGTTTGAGACTTATCAACATTTTCTTGTAGTGGATGCATAAAAGCTCCGTGTGTAGATGGATTACTTACAAAATCAAACGCTATAAGTTCAAAATCATCTCCAACTTTCATTACTTGTCCACCATTATCTTCATTTACGGTTTCTACTGAACCCATACCACGAGAAGAGATACCAAGTTTAATTCCATTCTTAAATAATTCTCTTAAAATGTTACCACTTGGTGTAGTTAAGATTTCAACTGTACCTAATAGGTTATCACCCTCAAAGTGCATTTCAGTTACATTATGTGATACATTTTGTAAATTCACAACTGATGAATCTGGATGGTCAAGTTCACCCATAGCACGGGATTGTTTGATGAATCCCTCATCATAATTCTTTGCTTCTCTTTGTAGAATCTCCATTGGATATACTCTTCCATTTTGATTCTTCGCATCTGCTCTTTGTAATACACCCTTAACAACTAACTTACCATTGTTTTCTTTCATGGCCTCGGTTATTTGTTGTGGTGATACTTCAAATGGAATATAATCGACTATAAGCTCTTTCATTATTTCATCCTTTTAGTTATTTTAATCATATCTCTCATGAAAGATGTTACATTCTTTGTATATGATCTTACTAATTCATCTTGTAACTTGTGATTTTTAGGATCTGCCTGTAATCTATCGGATAAATCATACATAGATTTACGATATTTACCTTCAATTTTTTCTAAATCACGTGTAATTTTTTTTGCTTTAGTTACGTCTTTAGCATCTTCATTTACTGATTCTTCTTTTTGAAATTTATCATCTAATCCATCTTTACCATCTAAGTAATTATATACACTTTGTAAATAATCTTGAGATTTTGTCAAATATGATTGTACCCATGATGGAAAATTAACTTCACCATCACCATCGGTGTCAACATTACCAATCATTTTGTAAATCATCCCAGCATATTCCATACTTCTTTCTAACTGAGCCTTTGCCATCTTTCCTTCGTGATCATCTGCCTCATCTATCTTTTCATATCCACTACCACTTGCAATAGAATCTCTTCTATCCAATGGTACACCCATCTTAGTACCCTTACCTGCAAATGCCCTCGGTGTATCGTATCCAGGTACATTAGCAGTGGTTGATGCTTCCTCTATTTCACGCTGGATGAGTTTTCGTAATAACTCTTTAAATGTTTTTTTACTTATTTTCGTGGACATTTTCTAATTCCTTCACTAATTCATAATATCTCATTAAAGATACAACGTGAGAATCTTTTACACGTTTCCCACTCGTAGCATTATCTGTATGAGCAATTGCTTCGGTCAGTTTAATTTTCGTTATTTTATCATCCACTCTATTTAAGTGTTGTGATAAAACTTTTCTAATTTTAATAACTTCAGCATCTATGAATTCTCTCAAAGAATTAGTGTTTGATAAATTGTTAATGTATTCTCTTAACAAATTTCTTTGTGATTCACTTAGATTACTATATTTTTTATTGAATTTATCAACTAATAGTTGATATGTCAAAAGTCTAATGTCTTCCTCTTGTGTTTCGTACGATTTGTAAGACTTTTCTGATAGATTTTTTGACTTGTTTGACGATTGATTTGTGATATTTTCCATTACAACTACTTTACTATCGGTCTCAATTACTGGCCCGTAACTTTCACGTGCAGATTCACCTTCAAATATATTATAAATTGATGCCAAGACTTTATAGTTTGGTAATTTAGTATTGAAAAAATCTTTTGTATCGTAACTACGTTTAATTTCTTTGATTAAATTATATTTTTCGTTTCTTAGTCTACGATTTGATAATTTTCTACGATTTTTAATGACAGCTTCAATCAATATCTCTGAGTGTTTAGCACTTTTATATTTCTTTTCTGTTAAAATCTTATAAAGTTCATTTTCCTTACCCAATTCTGTATTTGCATTGAAAAATTCTTTTAAAATTTTTATAGAAGAACTATCTTTTTCGTTGTTCAACACATCTACGGTGATTTGTCGAGTAAGTAATTCAAAAAGAATACCCGTATTCTTTATTTTGTTATGCTTTTTATTATAGGACATCAATCGCTCCATTAATCTGTATATTTTTCGTACATATATAAATATAAAAACTTCAAATAATTATACATTTATTATGTTAATCTTTTTTAACAAATTCATCATATTCATTTGATATTTCTTCTGATTCATTTGTTTCTTTAAGTATCTCTTTGACAGAATTAGACTTTAATCCTGATTGTTTCAAAGAATCATAGTGAGACAATGCTAGTTGTGGTTTAACCTTACCTAAAGGATCTCTACCTCTAGCACTTCCATCTTTGGAATAACTTGGTACTTCTTCAGGTCTTCCCATATTCTCTTGGTCGAATACAGAACCAACTGCATCTGGTGAATCAGGAGCCCCCTCGTCACCAGAAGTACCAATTGCTGCCAAATCACTTGGTGTACCAACTACATCCCCACTCTTAACAGGATCATTACCCTCTTGTTCAATCTGAGAATATCTAAACTTTTGTTTTTGGTCTTTTATAATTCCATCTTCAATATCTTTAACTTGGTCGTTTGTAAAATTAAAAACATTTTTATAAATCCAATCTGCAGACATTAAAGTATTATCTTTTACATCACGAGCTAAATTAACCTTATTACTCCACAATTCAATCTTCTCTTGTTCATAGATTGTAGATGGGTTAGTTAGATTTAATTCAAAATTGACCAACTCTTCATCAGTAAATCCTTGTGAATATAAATGAACAACTGCAATCTTTGTTAATTCACTTGTTATAATTCTCTGTATTCTTTCAATGGTACGAGCGAATCTAACATCTTCAGCTGCCAATGTTGCTTTACTACCAAGACTTTCTTCATATCCAAGAAATGCCTTTGGGACACGAAGTGCTGCCAACAATCTATTTTTCAAATACTCTAAGTCATCTGTAGTTTCATATTGCATTCCTGGTAATGACTCAACTGACGTTCCACTATCTCCACCTCGAACTGGCATAAAGAAATCTTCTGTTAAGTTCTGTATGTTGAACTTCAAGTTATAGTCACCTGTTTTATCATCAATGAATGGTGTCTTCTTCATCTTGTTGATGATTCTTTGCATGTAATTATCAACTTCGTTTGGTGGTATGTTTCCAATATCAACTTTAAACACTCTCTTTTCTGGTGCTCTCATTACACGATGTATTAACATAGCGTCTTCCATCAATGTAACTTGTTTCCAAACTTTTCTAGCTCCCTCTAACATTGATTTACCATAAGGTAAAAGATTACTGTCACTCGATAATCTAAAATGTGCAATTTGAAAGTTTTCAAACTCAACTTTACCTACACCAGATTGAGCCTTATGTAAATATGGATGTGTTGATTCCATCGTTTCTAAATAAAATTTAGTATAGTATGGATTTTCAGGATCTTCTCCCTCAGCTCGAATGACTTCGTATGGAGAAAGAGGTATGACGTTTGTAACTCCATACTTATCACTTATATCTAAATGTAAAAAGAAATCACCATACTTAGTTAAATTCCTTACCCAAGGCCAGAGATTGAATTCAATATTCATAATATCATAAAATAAATTATGTAATATTGATTTGATGTTATCATTATCACTTTGAATTTCCAAAACTTGTCCGTATGGATTTTTCATAGTAGATTCATCTGAATAAATGTCAAGAGCACTTGATATAATAGAATCAGAATCCATTGTTTCGTAATCCTTAAATAACCCAAGTCTTGCAGCCATAACTTGATGTACAGTAGAATATCCTGAACTTATTAAGTCCAATCCACTATGCATTTTTGAATATCTATCCACAAGGTGACTTCTCACACCATGTTGTAATTTATCTGTATCAGCAATTTTTAATTTTTTACCACCAACGTTTCTAACTATAACGTTAGTACTAAACAATCGACTTAACCGACCAAATAATGTTTTATCAGCCATTTTTTACCTCACTTATAAGAGCCACTCTAAGGACTCTCTTTCTTTGTTAACTTCCATATCCCAATAATCAGATTTATTTTCTTCAGGTTTATAAACACCATCAACATCCATCATCCTATCAAGAGTCTTTTTTGTTAATTCAATTCCCTCAGTTCGTAATCTTAATGCAGTATCACGAACCCAAAGTCCAATTGCAAAAGACATCACGAGGTCATCATTGTATCCCCTCATCGCTTCTGCTCTATTATTTAAATAAATGAATGTGAATAATTCGTCCACCAATCTATTTGAACGAACCACTACAGATTCATCTCTAAAATATTCTTCAAGTTTAGCAATAATTAATGGCCTGGTTTTCATCGTTGTACTGAATCCAGCCACCATACTTTTATCACTACTTCTATATCGATTTGTCATCTGATGAGCAATATCGACATATTGTAAATCTTTACTTGTATAAAATAGATTAGGATATTCCCTATCTATTACTTGTTGTATCGTTGCCCAACCAATATTATTGTTTTCTATAATTAGTAAGGCATCATTATATTCTGTTGAAATACTCACTAACATATTACCAAAATCTTTTGTAGGTATTCTACCTTTATATTCTGCAACTTGTTCTACATTCTCTACATCAATTACATGGAATGCAGAATAGTCTGCTGAGTCACCACGTCCAACATCAGCACATACCACATAATTTTTAGTATAGTTTGGTGGTTTCCAAATCCACAAGTTACTATCCACTCCTCGTTTTTCTACAGGATCCTTAACCGTTTTGGTTTTACATTCTTCTAAAATTTGTGCATCAATAACTGAAGTACCAGAAGTGATAAAGTCACAATCACATTCTTGTGCTGCACTCTGCATACCCAATAAGTTATCTTGTTCGTCTCTCCAAGTTTGGTCTCTTTCAGGATGAACCGTCCAATGAAGTTTGATAAAGTTAAATAATCCTCGTCCTTCTTCGGCCTCTACCCAAGTTTTGTGAAACCAATTACCAACACCATTTGGTGTAGAAAGTGCAATACAACTACCACCAGTCGTTAATGTTTGTTGAGCTGCAGTCCATATATCATCAATCTTATCAATAAATGCTGCCTCATCCAATATCAACAATGATAGAGCTTCTGAACGAGCTGCTTCTGGTCCTGATGATACTGCCTTAACTTGAGAACCATTAACATACCGAAGATTCAACTTATTATCCTCAACACATTTTTGTTTCAACCAACTCGGTAAGTTTGCATGCATCACACGAATTTTTGTTACTAAATTCTTTGCAACATCTTGTTTTGTGGCAATCACAAGAACATTTTTATCTTGATAGAATGTCATCATCCACAAACTATATCCAGCAGTAACAGTCGATATACCAAGTTGTCTTGCCTTTAATATTATATTAAAACGATTATCTTGAAATTCATTTACAGTAGATTCTTGGAAATCATATAGACTAAATGGTATTTTACCTTAAATTGGATGTTGAATCATACAATACTTTTTCATAAAATATGCAGGATCTTTTGCACACTTCACATATTCAGTTTTGATTACTTCTTTTAGTGGTGTTGGATTAGTAGACATTATTGTACTATCTCACCAGCAAGCTTTACAGAAGTCGCGGTCATAATCACTCCATAAGTGAAATATAACCATTTATTCTCATACCAACTCGGTTTCACAAGTTTTACCTTTTTTTCTAATATTTCTGAACGTTCTTTCAATACTTCAATCGAAAGGTCTTTATTCGTAATTATTAGTGAATCTGTTTGTGCATTTTGTTCCAACAATTTGATAATCGATTCCAAGTCTTTAATAGTTTTAGTGTTTAAACTATCTTTTACCTGTAAATCAGTAATCTGTTTGGTAAAACCCAAAATTTCAGATTCAGTAAAAGTATACGTCTTTTCTTGTGAAAAAACTATTCCCGTGAATAATAATATTTTAATTAAATTCTTCATATATACATATATATCAGTTTATTTGGAAAACTTCTTCAAAAAGTTTACTGCTTCATCTACATCATCAATTTCAACTGCCTTTTGAGCCTTTTTTATTTCTGCCTTTGTAGATTTAACTTCTTTTTTCAGTTTTTCAACTTGTTTTTTGTTTACTCGTTTTTTTGACTCAAGTTCTTTAACCTTTTTCTCGGTTTGTTTAACTTCTTTGTCCTTTTGTTTGATTGCGTTATCAAGTTTTTTGATTTCTTCTTTCTTCTTACCAGAAGCTTTTGCACCAAGTCCTAAAATGGCTAAAAGACCACCAATAATACCTAATAATACTTTCCACACCTTTTTCATTTAATTTTCTCCTAAAAATGAAAGCCCTGCTCCATGAACAAGTTCTTCAAGATTAACTGTTTTACTACCATTTTCATCAATTGATTCATATTTGTTTAAATTCATTAACTTATCTATGATTCTATGATAAACTTCTAAAATGTTTTCAATTTCCTCATCGTGTCCAATCTTACGATGATACTCTTCTGCAACTTCTCCAAGAGTTGCAGTCATATCCATTAATTCAAATATAATATCCTCAGGTAGTATTAGTTTTCTTTTATTCGATGATTTCATTTTCTAACTCCAACTCAAGTTTTTCAATATATTCTCTAGCCTCCGTGACAAGTTTATCAAAATTCTCTTGTCCCATTGACCATTCCTCTTTTTCCACACTTTTCTCATCAACTCCAACTTCATTAAAAAACGTAGTCTTACCTCCTGAAGCTTCGAACTCATCAATACTTTGTTTTAAATCTTTTAAATACGCTCTTTTATTTTCTAATATTTTTTTCTTTTCATATTCTTCCCACTTACCCTCAATACGAAGTTTATTTTCTATTTTAATTTGACAATCAAAACAATGTCCCATTATTCTCCAAAACTTATCATCAAGTCTTTTCTTCATTACCTTTTCACAAGATGGACAAAAGTAAGGCATCCTTACTTCTTTCATTATATCTGAGAGTCTATCTATTTTATCACCATGTTTTTGTGGTTCGTTTCCACTATCGTATCCGACCATTATTCGTTTTTCAGGTTCTCTGCCCGCTAAAAGGTCACCTAAAACTTTATTTTGTCGTTCTGCTTCTTTACTATAACTTGCCATAATTACTCCTATATTATATTATGGTTTATCTGTTGACCAAGTTGGATAATCTGTAATATCTCCAGATGCAGCGGTCAAAGTTCCGTGATTACCATTTCCTGATAAATCTTCTACACGTGTTCCACCACCTTCATTAAATCTCCAATATCCTACAAGACTACTTCCACCTGACTCTTTATGATTGTAATCAGTTTTATTATTATATACACTTGCAACCCAATCAGAATCTTTTGCTGTGTCATATATAGCCACTTCGTCAAGACCACAAGCCCATCCGTTGTCATATTGGTTGCCTGATGTTCTGCGCCCCCCAAAAATCATACCACCAGTATCACCGCCTGTGTTACTCCAATTGAAACTATCTGTCTGACGAAGTACTCCGTTTACATATACCTTACGGTCAGTACCAGAAGATGTATCTGAGCGGTCATCATACGTTACTGCAAAATGATACCAAGTACCATCTGTTTTTAGATTAAAGTAACTACCATCCTGAACTAACAATGATTCTTCTACTGGTGTATCCATGTTAACCCATGCTTTTATTCCTGTATTTGCTCCAATGCCGAAGAATGATTGACGTTTTCTATTAATACCAAATGTAAATCGTTGGTTATTGGCATGCTTTCTACCGAATGCAAACATAGTATTTCCTACTTCATCTGGTCTAACCCAATAAGAAACAGTAAATCCTAAATTAAGGTTATAAGTATCGGGGTTAAAATCAGTTGTTACATGATTATTTAGACTACCAGCACCAGCATTCCCACTAAATGTTAATGAGTAATTTACAGATTCTTGTTCTTTTTTTCCACCACCTCGTGATATTTTTCTATCTTCCCAATTTTTTCGTATATATTCAGTAGTGGCGTTGTAAACATCTTTAGCTATACTTTCATTTATTTCATATAGATATCTATTCTCTGGTATGGTTAACCAACCTTTCCAAGTTAATTTTTCATTACCTTGTTTTTTTCTTCCAACGGTTGTTAACAGAGATATTATCTTTGTATCTACAACCTTTACTTCACCAAGAATTGTTTTCATGTTACCTTTATATTTTGATGAAAATGTAACTTTATTTTCTAACCAACCCGATTTCTTTAATTCTTCTAAAATATTAGATTTCTCTTTTTCTAATATAGAAATTTGATTTTTTAATTCAAATATTTCTTCCTCTAAATTTTCAATAATACCATCTCTATCGTGAATGTGATCTTCTAATTTTTCAATAGGAGCAAATAATTCTTGAGAAAATGAAGTTGGATTTACATTTTCATTAATACTCGATGCATTGGATGATTTATCCATTGTACCTAATGCTAATTTTATTTCTTCTATAGAGGGCATCTATTTATTCCTATCCAAATTTCAAACTACCAAGTATCTGATTGATTGGTGCAAATGCTCCTGTAAACTTATAAGTCTTACCCTTATACTTAAACACCACTCCCTCACTTGGAACAATTGCATCTAATCCACCAATTGCTTCTAATTTTTCAATTTGTATTTTTAACTTTTTTAATTTATCAACCTTACCACCACTTTTCAAATCCCTTAATGCCTGAATGACTTCTTTTCTCATTTTTTGTACCGTTTTATTTGGTGAGGCTGCCATATACCCACTTATATTTTTCAATATTTCAGCACCAACTGAAAAGAATAAAACTTCAAATGGTTTTATATTATCTTTAAAAATCTTTTGAACATCATTCTTATCTGTAGATAATATCCAATCTAAAAATTTTGGACTATCTTTATAATCTTTTTTAATATCCGCTATCTTATATGACTTATCAAAATATGCCCAACGATTAACCAAACTAACAAATTGATTTGGTTTCAAACTAACTTTAAATTGTTTAGATGCATTAAATACATACTCTCTCCAATATGCCTGATGATATTCACCCAACTTATCTGTATCTTTTAATGAATATGTAGATTGTAATTTATTTATTTGTTGTAAAAATTTACCTTTTAATTTACCAAAGTTTTGAGATTTGGGAACTTGTAAAAAGTTTGGTTTTCCAATCCTAAACATTTTTTGAACGCTTTGGTTTACTTGTTTTATCATACCAGCTAACATACGAGCACTATCTTTAGGTTGACCTACTGCCCTTCCACTATCATCATATTCTATCGTGCCGTGAAACACTATTTCTGCCACATCATAATCTACTACATTTGCTGTTGCTGGATACATAACCTCTAAATTCATCCACTTGGTTCCATTACCAAATACTTTTTCTTTTTGTTTATCTGATAATTTACCAATTGCCTTTTCTAAATCTTTCATCGCACCTACAAAGGCCTTTTGTATATCACCTCTACCACTAAACATACTCTTTACTCCACTTGTGGTTGGAGCTGTTTTACCACGATTTTTGAGATGACCTTTGTTTCTAGCTGCCTTTAATTTACCATCAACCCAACTTACCATTAGATTTTGTCCATCGAGTTTCTCTGTAACCCCATCTTCTCTGTCTAACTTTCCACCTATACCATTAATAATTATCTGTTTCAAATCTGAAAACGTCAGATTATTATCATCAAATGGATGTGACATATGTCCATAAGCACCACCCTCAATCAGTAACCCCACATCTCTTTGAAAATTCTCTTGTATCTTTTTAAGTTTATCTGGAGTTGCTGGTTTATTTGTATTACCACTACCTGCAGTTGCAGTTCCCATATCGTGTGTATCAGAATCTTTAATTTTCTTTGCCTTTATTTCCTTTTCACCAAAGAATTTTACGATTTCCCAACCAAGTTTATCAATCATTTGATTCATATGTTGTTTATATTTAGGAAATGGATTATCCACACTATCTGTATTCTTTGTGTTTTGATTTATAGTTCTACCATATGTTACGGTTGATATTCTATCTACGGTTGAGGTTGAATAATCAAGACCAGGATCTGTTGCATTCTCAAAATCAATAATATCATCTATTACGTCCCAACCTAAAATTTGTGCATGTTTTGGTGATACTCTTTTGTAATCAGCGAATGAATTAAAGAAATCATACAATCCCTCATCATCTAAATCACCTGCAGTTATCGTAGCCCCTAAAGCACTAACTTCTTTGATTATTTCTTTTACAGAATCTTGTTGATAAAATTCGTATAATTTTTTAAATTTATTTGTCATCATATTATAGATACCCTTATCAAAGTATCCAAATGCCTGCTTGAATAATTTTTCTCTACCCTTTTCATTTTCTGGTGAACCGAGTAAATCTCTCATTACAGTTCCACTTACTTCTTTACCACCGACTTTGATTGATACGTGAGGTGCTGTGAGAATATAACCATGTTCACCATATCCTAAAATGTTACCTCTGTTCTTGTCATAATCTTTAAAATACTTTCCACCTGATAATCTACCAGCGTCTTTTTTACCAAAAATATAAATAACAGCAGTTGTTTTCTCATCATACTTTTTTAATACGTTTTTAGCGATATATGGTGATTTTTCTTTCACAATTCGATTTTTAGGAATACCCATCTTGACCATATGACGAACTTTTTCATTGAAGTTCATTGGGTGTCTTGGTGGTTTCTTGATATCAGATGTTGTGATATATGCATCATCAACTCTTGATTTTAACCAATCATATGTTTTTTTGTGATGTGGGCCAAATGGTTGAAATCTACCACCATAAATACCAACTACTTTTTTGATTTTTGTTCTGTCTTCTTTTACTGGTTCGTAACCTTTTTTCCTTTTATCTTTTTCTTTTTGAGTTCCACCGATTTCTCTGTCATCATCATCCCAATCATAAGTGTCTGGTTCAGAAAGACTACCCATAGGAGCACTCATAGAATAACCATGATGTACAGAAAAATCCTTTCCAGCATCTGTTTCTGGTTTATTTTTTAATTTTTTAAATTTATCAGTTGTTTTAGTTGGTAGTCCCTCACGAACTTTACTTGTATCGGTTTTGAGAAAAGGGCCTCTTCTAAGTGTTTGGAATCTCACAGGTACTTCTTGACCAAATAATTTTTTTGGTGCTAAGATTCTAAGTGTAACTAATTTTTTAGGATTATCTACTTTTACTAATTCAAAATCTATCTCTTTATATTTCTTACCTTTATGTGTAAGATTTTTACCAGTGATAAACTTTTCTACTTTATTACCTCTGACTGCAAATCGTTCTTCAATCTTTTCATATCCACTACCATAAGGAACTGAAGTATTTCCCTTTTTCTTCATTTTTTTAACCATCTTACGACTTGGTGATGGAATTACACCTGCTGGTGCACCAAACTCTTCATTTTTCTTTCTACCTTGACAATGTGCTCGTTGACTGAATCCTTTAGGGTTGTTACAATTAATACTTTTTTTGTATTTTGCACTCCACTTTTCATTAATTTTTTCTATCTCGTAGAGTTCTTGACAACCACAATCAAATTCATTTACCAAATAATTAACATCTTCTCGTATAGACTTATTTAATTTATTGTGTAGTCTTTTCATTTTCTTTCTTTGAGCTAAACTTGTTGGTATCCAATCTGGCCCAAAGGTATAAACATTACTACCTACAACTTTTTTAGTTGAACCTAACCCTACTTCATTCTTTGCTTTGGTTTTCTTTTTCATTTGGTTGATGAATTTTCTATAAACAGCTGCAGCGGATTTTTTACCCATTTCTTTTGCTCGTTGTTCCATAGCAACCGCCGCCTGTATTTTATGAGCGTGTTTCTTACCACTACCTTTTATTTTAGATACAGAGGCCTGTGCATCCTTTACGGTTGCAAACTTTAATCCTTTGATTGTACCCTTTGGATTCTCATCGGTGTATAAATCTGAATGAGATGAAGAACCTCTATGTTGTCCTTTTTTACGAGGTATTCTAGCAGCCTCTGTAGTTTGGGAACTAACCACTCTGAATTTTAAGGCAGGACGATTGTTGATTAACAAATCACCCTTTTCATTAAAATTAATTGATTTTATTTTGACTCGTTTATTTTTGAATCTACCCATCAAAACGGTATCACCCACTTTAATTGGTAATTCAACTCCCTCATCAATTAAATCTTTAATTAACCATTCTGTTAATTTATTCATTCGTTTAGAATACCACGTGAACTACACCGCTACCACTTACTCTTCGTACACCTATTTCATATAGTGTTTTTGCGGTCAAATTTGAAGCTGAAACTGAATCACCCTCCGTAGGTGTAATTACAGAATTACCAGCAGATTGTATGATAAATCCACTTGAACCCATAAATGAACTTGTTGCATAAAAATCTTCTGCCGTAGTTGTTTTTATTTTAGTGAATTTAGCATCATTACTTACTGTAGCTCGTGTTCTTCCAACGAATGAACCGTCTGTTGCTGTTGCCATTATTTTCTCCTATTTTATTAAACTGATAAAGCTCTACGATACCACCCAAACAAAAATCTTTCTTGTTCAGGTTTCTTGTTCACTAAATCATAATAATGTTTCATTCTATAACAACGAACTCTTTCCAATGATGGTTTGTAAGTTTCTACTGCTGCTCTTGTACCTGGCCCGAATCCACCATCAACTGCTAAATCAGCACCTTTTGCGTTACATGCTCGTTGTAAAATTTTTACTGCTGTACCTCTACCTTGATTCACACACATATCAAAAAAGATGTGTTTTAAATCTTCAGATAAATCATCCACTTTATTTCTATCCCAATAATCTTTTTTATAAATTTCTTTTGCACCCTCTTTTGTGAGATTCTTGATATCTACATCAGGATAGAATCTTTTAGCTATACCAAAATTAGTTTCACCACCTAAATCTTTTGGATCGTGAACATATCCACCTTCGTGGTGTAGAGTAACTTCTATTATTTCATCAAATGTTGTAAGCATTTTATTTTCTCCTATTAAGACGTTTTTGTTTTGTAACCCACATTTTTCCAAGTTTGTTCTTGATGGGTTTTGCCACAAATTTTCTAATAACTTTAGTAACCAATGGAACAAATTTTGCCTCCGCTTCTTCTTCGGATAAATGTTTTGAATTATCAACTATCACGAAATTATTATTAAATAATGCTTGGAAACTTCCAAGATTCTTCTGAACATCTTTCCAACTCTTTTCTAATAAGTTTGGTGGTAATATTCTATCTCTTTCTTGATTTCTTTTTTGTGCCACCTCTAATGATGTATTTACAAATACCATGTAAGTGTCGTATCCATCATCTTCTAACATTTTTTTCATGGTTTGTATCTTACGAAAGTCATGGCCTGTACCATCTATAATCATTCCCAACTTACCTTGTTGATATAGTTTCATTCTTTGTTTAGTAAGTTCTTTTGAAAACTTTCTTAATCCACTCTTACCAGGTGTAGTCAAATCATCAAATACCTCATCTGGCATCTTATCTAAATCTGTACCGAATCCGTATTTTCTTAACAAATATTTTAACTCTTTATCTGAGTTAACCATCTTCATACCACTCATACTGATATTAAATCTATCAGGTATTCCAAAGATTTGTTTCACTACATAGGTTTTTCCACTACCAGGCCCACCTGCAAGAAATACGGCCTTGAATATACCAGGATCATTAACACCCTCTGCTAATATTAGTTTTAGTTTTTTTGCTAAATCTTTTTTATAAGCGTCAAAATCTTCGGGTTTTATAAATCCTTTATACCCACCAAGTGATTCAGATGAGGATGTTGTACCAGTTTTACTGGCTTCAAGTAAATCTTTTAGTTTAATCATAATACTTTCCGAGTAGATTGTTACAATTATAAATATATAATAATAAAATTTACCAAGATTTTAAACGTAATCTTCTTCTACCTTCTATACCTTTTTTCCAACAAAAACCATGATTTCTCCATAATTTATTACGATAATATGGTATTTTCTCTCTACCAAGTAAATGATATGCCTGAACTCTATGGTAACCATCCATAATTTGATTTTTATTGTTTATATATACAGGTATTTCAATACCTTGAGTAATAATTGATTGAAAATACAATACTAATGATTTATTTGTATTCTCACCCACACACTCACAAACTGGTCCTTCATCTTCTGTTCTTGGTGTATTTAGTTCCTCTAAACTCTTAATAAAAGTAAATGGGTTTCCGACAAAATCTACCAAATCTTCTTTTTTAATTAAATCATAGTCTTGTGGAAATAATTTTAGAAAAAATTCAATTTCGTTTAAGTCGTTCATACTCGTCTGGTCTTCTAATTTTATTGATGACATTTTGATATACTTCTCTTCTACCTAAATCCAAACCAACATATTTTAAATAGTGTGGAATTATTGAGTGTCCAATTGGTAACATATTGTGATTACCACTTAAATACTGATGTTTGTAGAGTGATGAAAATATATCCATTGTGGCCGATGTTCCATATGCTGCAAGATCATTCATCCCTATTCCAAAAAATTCCTCTTGGTAATTTACTGGTCCAGAATATAAAACTAATTCATCAAGTTTTTTTGATTGGAGTTGTCTGATTAAATTTTTACTATAATAAACATCGGGCCTTGTCATTAATACACAATCGTATTTAAAATTATTATCTAATTCATATTGTGTTTTTAATAAATTACTTCTGTAAACTAAATAATAATATTTTGGCATATTAAATTCAAATTTATTCTCTACCTCTTTTGATAAAAATTCATATCCTTTTGGACTCAAAGTTTTTAATATATCATCATTTATATCTGTATTTCCGTGAAACTTGTATGGATAATTGTCTTCTTTACGATTAGTAGTGTCCCAAGTAGATACAAAAAAATCAACATCCCAAGATTTGTAAATGGGATTCATAACTTCCCAATATCTCATTTCACCTGCCAAACAAACCGCCACTTTACTCATAATTAAATCCTAATCTTTTTATATAATTTACAAATGGTAAATATTTTTTTTCTTTTTGTGTAATCAAATATTGTCCTTGTAATTCATACCAAAGTTCCCAATATTTTTTTGCAAAAGTATCATATCCACTTTTGTAATATTGTGAGATGGCAGTAAATTCAACTGAATTACAATACCAATAATTAGGTGTAAATATAGTAAGTGTTTGAAATGTCAAATTGTTATTGATAATTTTCTTAGTTTTTTGTGCATCATAACTTGAGACAATTGTACTCATATCTTTATCTTTATTACCACCCGTATCTTTTATACCTTGAACATCATTCCATTGTTCATCATCATTTCTAACTTTGATTATTTTTTTCTTGAATACTTTAATAGTTTTCGATGGAATTTTTTGAAAGGTAGTCGGTAATTGTAAATCATAATCATCAATACTAAAGTAACAAACATCAAACAATTCATTGTTTTTTAATTCAAGTTTATTTTTTTCGTGATTTAAAACCTCTAATGATTTACCAGATAATTTTGTAAGTTTGTTGTTTTTAATTAGGTTTAGTCTTCCCAACTGACTTCCCAATCTTTAAAATCTGCTGCAATACAATCTATTTTGTAGTCTTTTCTACCACCAACCACTTCCATAATTTTATTGATAGCAGTATTTCTAATTCCATTTAATCCATGAGTTAACATAAGATTATCACTACCCTTTTCACCTTTACGAACTTGTGATTCATTATACCAAATGTGTGCGTTCATTTGTGCAAGAACAATGACTGCTCTGATAAATTCACCATCTATCTTTCCATCGTTTTCTTTGATAATTAAATCAATATCATGAACCATATCACCCATCTCTTTAGCATAATTCTTCTTGTTCTCTGGTATGAAAACTTCTTTTAACTGATGTATACTAAGTCTATCTATTAGTTCACCTAATGTTGGTAACCATTTTCGTTTCATAATATCTCCTATTTATAAATAAACGGATCTCGTTTTCTAAGTTCTTTTAATTTCTTTTTATACCGATAATTTAATTTTATTTTTAAATAAAAATTTTTAATCCATTTAATCATGATATTTTCTCCTTGTAGTATTTAAATATAACACATCAACCCAATCAGTTCTACCATTCATTGGATTTTTAGCTATATGAGTAATATCATATAGTTGAAACCCATTTGGTATTAAAAATTTTTCAATCTCACTAAAGGATAAACTACGTTCGTATAAATCATATAACATAAGTTCGGTAACCACCACCTCAACGTCTGATAATCTATTTCCAAATCCTTCAAGTATTTCTGGTTCAAATCCTTGACAATCTATTTTAACTAAATTTACCATTTCAATATTATTATCATTCATATAATTATCAAGTCTGATAACCTGTACATTTCTTTCGTGATTGACACCACCCTGTTTCAATTTATTTATATCAATGGAATCACCACTTTTAGTATTTATTTTATTGAATCCAGCCAAACCAGTGCTTATATCGTGTGTATAAAATCTTTTACTATTGTCAGAAACATTACCTACCGCAACCTTATTTAAAATAACACTATCATCATTGCAATGTTTCAAATTTTTATTAAATTCATTCCAACATTCTTGTTGTGGTTCAAAACTATGAATTACTGAATTAGACCAAATATTTTTAAAATCAACTGTACTTTTACCGTTATTTGCACCTAAATCAAATATTGTTGGATTATCAATATCAATTAAATATCGTAACGTCTTTTTTCTATCAAACTTTTTTAAATATTTTTCGGTTCTTAATAAATTTGTATCTTCATCAGAAAAGTGTAATTTATTCATATTTTTTCAACTCACTATACAACCCTTGAGCCAATATTTCATTACCAAGTTCTGTTAAATGTCTATCATCATGAACTAATCCAGCTTCATGTAAATTAAATCCCTCTTTTTTTGCTGATAAATAAAGAGATTCATCTGTACTGATTGAAAATAACCAATTAATCTTTTTTATAACCTCTTTAATATTAGGTGGAGTTTGTAATTCTGTATGAAATGAATGTTCTGGTGTAAAAAACTCATACCATTTATTTGAATTACTAATTAATTTCTCATAATAATATTCAACGGATATTTCTGGAGCCCCATATCCAGCAAGAGTCACACAAATGAAAACTTTTGCACCCTTTAATTCTAAATAGTCTTGTAAATAATACAAGTCCATTATAGATATATACTCAAAATATTCTTCATGATAATAGTTTTCAAAATAACTTTTCTTTAAATTAGCGTTTGGATGTATATCTTCAATCCCATTTGTTAAATGTCCATCTAATACATAATTACTCTGTCTTTGTATAGTTTCATGGTCACTTGTATCATTAAAAAAGTCACCTGTATATTCTTTTTTAGGATTTAAATGTAAAACTTCTTTTCTTGTCGCGGGTGCCGGCATAATTACAATTAAATGATTTGATAAATCTTTAACTTTATATGCATAACTTCTTAGACTTCTGATATTTGGCTCTAATCCTCTACCACCAAGTCCAAAGTTTAGAACTCTGTCATACTTTAAATATTTATTTAACTTACCAACCCAAGACAGATTAGTTATAAACTTTTCATCAACCTTATCTGTTTTATATTTTTCCTTTAATTGTGATGAGGCCAATTCATACATACCATTTTCATCTGGAGTTTCTGGCCCAACTATAAACGCACTTCCTTGTGTATGTGAGCAACCAACCCCAATTAACGTTTTTTGCTTATTCATATTCTCTCAAGAAACTCATCCTTTATTTTAATAATATTTGAGGATTTTAATCCATGATAATCCCAATTATCTTGTCTACCACCATAACGATAAATGTATGCCTGTTTTAATCCTATTCGTCTTACTCTTGTATTTAAATCGTTATCTGAAATAATCTCTAAAACATAACTTCCTAAACCACCAGGCAAAAAGTGTTCTTCAAGTGTAATTACTTTTTTATCCTGTATAATTTCTGAAAGGGAACTTTCGTGACAAGGAATGGTATGTAAATCAATTATACCTAATTTTCCATCATAATGTTGTATTGCCACATCAGTCATTATGCCCGTTGAAATAAAATAACCATCTGTACCTTCTTCTAAAACATTATAACCAAATGAAAGATCGTCATCATCTTTATAAATATCTGGTCTTATATGTCTATCCAATCTAACATAATTTGGTGTATTCATATTTACAGATTCTTCTGCTATCATTTTTGCCATTACATTATCTGTAATACTATTAATTGTCATATGTGGTAAAACTCTCATAATAGAAATATCCTCTAACATATGATGTGTTGGGCCTGAATCATCATAACTATATCCACTACCAACTCCAACTATCGTGATTGGTAATTTCATCACACCTTGAGAAACTCTTATTTGTTCATAACATCTCATTATCATAAATGTTGAAATTGCATAAACAAAAACTTTTTTACCTTCTTTGGCCAATCCAGATGCAAGTAGAACGGCTTGTTGTTCTGCAATTCCTACATTAAAAAATCTATGAGGAAAATCTCGTCTTACCTTATCAAATATTGGTGCTCCTTGATCTGCTACAACTATAACAATATCACTATCGTCTTTCATCATTTCATACACTTTTGTAAAAAATGCATCTCTTTGACTATATTTTTGATTTAAAATAGTACTTTTGGTATTTTTACCCATTTTGAACACTCCTTTGTAAATCTTTTCTTGATGCGTTCACATCTTCATCTTTAATTGGTGTTCCACCATGCCATAATGGTTTATATGATAAATAATCAATACCTTTTCCTTTTACAGTATCTGCTATAATCACTAAAGGTTTATCACTTCTTCTAGCCCTTACATACTTGAATACACGTTGTAATTCTTTCAAATTGTGTCCATCAACTCGTTTAACTTCCCAACCAAATGATTTCCATTTATCTTCAATTGGTTCCAACTTAACAATATTTTCTGTAAAGTCAAGAGTACATTGTGAGTTCCTATCTACAATAGCAACTAAATTATTTAATCTATGATGTGATGCAAACATTGCAGTTTCCCATACAGAACCCTCATATAGTTCCCCATCACCCAACAAACAATAAGTCAAATACAATTCTGTATTAAGTTTTGCACTTAACGCAATACCAGAGGCCAATCCAAATCCGTGTCCAAGTGAACCTGCAGATATTTCTGCACCTGGTACATCACTTTGTAAATGAACTCCAAATATTCCATCTTGTTGTGCAAACTTATCCATTTCTTTTTTATCAAAATAACCTCTGTCTGCTAAAATAGTATAAAAAATAGGACTTGCCTGAGCCTTACTCAATATAAATCTGTCCCTTTTATTCCATTGTGGATTTTTAGGATTATGATTAACATATCCACCATAAAACAATAAGGTCATTATATCTGCACAAGAAAGACACGAAGTAACGTGACCATCACCTGCCTTAATACACATTTCAAACATATCTTCTATGATTTGATTTCGTTTTTTCTTTAGAAATTTCTTATTCATAACAATTCCTTTATAAATTTTTCTTTTGTTAAATTTGGTTGTATTGTTAATCTGCACCAATTTTTTCTATCATCGTGTGGAAGTTTACAATACTTAACCAAAACTTTATGTTTATCAAATATTTGTTTAGTTTTTAAATTATCATCTTTTGTATTAAAATGTATCCAATTACAATTAGAATCTATGACATCATAACCATTTAACATTGAAACTAATTTTTTCTTTTCTTTCTTTACACTCTCTATATAAATATCAACCAAATTGTGGTTATTCAATAAAAATTCACAATACTTCATAGACACTCCTGTAATCTCATACATATGCCTAAATTTACTTATCAACTCAATATTATTTTCATGTGAAATCACACAACCAACTCTACATCCTGCTGCTCCAAATCCTTTTGAGAAAGTTCTTGTAACAATTAAATTAGGATATTCGTGAATGTATTTTAACACACTATCTTTATCGGTAAATTCTATGTATGCCTCATCAATTAATACAGGTACATCTTGTTCTAATAATATTCGTATTTCATCGAAAGATTTATACTCTCCCATTGGACTATTTGGATTTGCCAAAATAACTAAATCTGTATCGTGTGTAATATTGGACAATATCTTTTCCATAGATATCGTGTAATCCTTTTCGTGTGGTATTCCAAAGTATTCACATTGATACAATTCACTATACACCTTGTACATTGGGAATGATGGATTTGAAGTTACAACTCTACCACCATCTGTAAACGTTTCAAAAACAGACTTTATTCCTATATCAGAACCAGCACTTAAAAAAATCTGATTAGTTTGTACACCATACCACATTCCCAGTTTAAATTTAAATTCTTCAGTATTTGGATAATAAAAAAAATCTTCTTGAGTAATAGTCTGTAAAAACTTTGCAAAATCGGGTATCGGTTGTGTTCTTTCACTTTGATTCAATACAAAATCATACTTAGATTTATCATCTGTATCAAATTTTCTTTTTATATTTTTTAAATAGTGCTTCATCACACTCCTACGTAATCCAATATTGGAACTAATTCTTTATATGAACAATTTTTACAATGTAATGTAGGATTGTTTGTGTTACAACCTTTCTTAACATTCTGATAATCTTCCATAAGTCTTATTTCATCAATAGAGTTTTCAAATAAATTACCAAATGGTTTAGCACCTGTATTCATACAACACATTTTTACATCACCCTCTACGGTAGTATAAATACCATTATTTACCCAAAAACAATCTTTAAAGTCCCATTTGGATTTACCCATAATGTTATCACTCCAATTAATTTTCAAATAATCTAATTGTTCTGTCGTATAACCTGATGTTGCTAAATCATCGCTCATCTTTATATCTTCATCCCAAATCTGAGCAATGTTTAATCTTAACATTCCTAAATTATTTTCTTTTCTGAGGTTATCTACCTTTTCTATATCATCAACATTATAAGCATTTACAACATAATTTACAACACAATCACAATCATAACGATTTATTGTTTCAAAATCTTTTAAAAACTTAATTAGTTTTTTCCATTTTGCTGGTGCTCTGTCTCTCTCATAACTTTCACCCCAACCATCAATACTGAAATACAACACATCAATATACTTCAAACATTCTTGAAACTTCCTTCTAAACTCTAACCCCTCTTTAATATTATATTGACAATTTGTTGCAACAATTAATTTACAATTTGGAAATACTTCTTTAAATATTCTACACACTTCATCGAATTGTGGATGTAACATTGGTTCTCCCATCCCCATAAGTTTTGCTTCTTCTATTGGATGATGTTTTATACCATCAAGTAACTTACCCCAATCTTCTAAACTCATGTGTTTAAGTGGGCCGATTACATCCATTCGGTTGCAAAAACTACAATCTAAATTACAATAGTTAGTGGTTTCTAAATATGCGTATGTTATTGGTTTAAACATTGTAGTAGTTTTTTACTCCATAGTTTATGTGCTTTTTGATTGGGGTGCCAATTATCTTTATCACAAGCTAATTTGTTATCTATTATAAATGATTCAAATTGTTCATTGTAATAATGAATATTACATTCTTGAAAAGTACCAATGTTTTTTACACTTGGCGCATACAAAGCCGGAAACATCAAATAATCAATATTCATACTTTTAAAAAAAGAACTCAATCCTATTATCAACAGTTTGGATTGATCTTGCCGATGATCTCCTATAGTATCAAAAAAATCAAATTGAAATTTTTCAATTTCTTTTTTCTTCCACCCTAATTCTTTTAAGTGTGGATGTTCGGTTAAGTGACCCCAATTAAACTTTGTAAGTAACCCATATCTATTTGTCCACATTTCAAATCTAAGATGAGAGGTTAACCCAACAATAAATAAAGCATCTTTTCTGTTCTCAATGTTATCTAAACACCATTGTATTGATTTTCTATAAATCCCATAATTTGAAAACCCATTTTCTGCAAGATTAATATGTTCTACATTATAATGTTTTGCAATAAAATCACCATAGGTTAATTTAACTCCACTATATTCTTCCATTTCATTTGAAAAACTACAACCAATGCTAACAACTTTACTATACATTAAGATATTCCTCTAAATATTCTGGTGTTCCTAATTCATATATTTCATCAACCATACCGATACCTATTTTCTTTCCATCTTTGATTGCCCAATTGTAAACTGGTGCCACATAAAACTCTCCGTTAGTTCTACTATTCTGTTCAATCATTTGTTCTGCATATTTTACGAAATCACTACCTTTACTCCAATAGTAATATCCTGCTGTTGCGTTGTTTGAAATGACTTTCTTTTCTGCAACTTCTTCTACATAGCCATCTTGACCACATCTAGCGTAACTCCAATCTGTACTATCCCCATAAAAACAAGGAATAAATCCATCACAATGTTTTGCCAATCCCCACATTTTTTCTGAATTATAGTCTATCATTTGGTCGGTGTTTAAACTTAACATTGGTGTATCGTTATTGATTAAGTCTTTTGCTGTCAGTATTGTTTGTGCTGCTCCCTCAGTAACATCATCTAATATCACAACATCATATGCACTATGACCAATGACGTTTTCAAATTCTGTAAAATCATACTTATCAAAATCTTCTTGTAAACAAATCAAAACAAACAAATAATCTGTATTAAACTCTATACCTAAGTTCTCAATCACTCTATGTACCATTGGTTTTCCATTCACATCAATAAATGGTTTTTTGTCTATATATCCTTGTTCTTCAAATCGTGAACCACGACCTGCCATTGGAATCACTATATTAAATTGTTGTCTTGTCTTTTTCATTATAACTTTATAAACTTATCACTTTTTCTAATCATCTCTATTACGGATGTTTCTAAATCAAAAAATGATTCTAATAAACTTTCAATTGCTAGAAAGTCTTTTTTGCTATGAAATTGTTTTGGTTTATTAGGATATTTTTGGAACTTTCCATAAAATATATTAAAGATTTCATCGTCATTTGCATTCAAACGAACATCCCCTTCAACTTCATCAAATCTTCTGCTACTTATTTGTTTGATATAATCCGAATACATTATCTTTTCATTACTTTCACTTGAAACATTAGTTTTATAAATCTCTTTCACTACAGACCAATTTTTATCCCTTTTACTCATCCACTCAATGAGAGAAGGTTTAGATAAATCTTTTACATTTATAAAATAAACATTTTCCAATTCATATAATTTAACTAAATTAAAAGTAAAATTAGATGTCCACCTACTTAAACGTGCATGCCGGCTGATGTGTTTTAAATCAAAGCTTTCAAAATATTTATGTATCACCTTATCTGGTGATTCATAGTGCATTTGTTCATATATATTAGAATCTAACTTCAAAGATTCTAAATCTTGTAAATTTCCAGACACCCACTTTTCATAAGGAGACCTAAGTGGGATGATAAATGTAAAATCAGTATTTAGAATATTTTGTGTAACCACTTCAAATGTTTCAGGATGGTTGTCTATAATAGTATTTAATGAACAACTTCCTTGTTTCATTGCATAGACTATTCCTATATTAGAATCCTTACTTCTAAGAACTTTTGTAGATATATTAAAATCTAACTTTTCGTATTTATTATTCTTACTCATTGATAATTCCATAAAATTTAGTTAACATCCTGTTAATACTCTCACATTTGTATAAAAGATTTTGATTATGTTCTAATACATCTCTATTTTCAATTATTAAATTTATTAAAGTTTCCGTTGGTGTTTTCATTATCTTATGAATTTGCTGAATATTCATATTCCATTTTTTTAGCATATGAGTTTCTGCATCATAACTCTCATCAACTAACCAATCATACGATTTATAACCATATTCTTTAAATCTCTGAATAGTTTTTGGTTCACCAAACCATACAAGAGGATGAAAATGTAAAACAGGATTAAATGTAGACATATTTATAAAAGTTTTGGTTATTTGATCTGATGCTGATGTAGAAACCCAAGAGAAAAATGTTTTCTTATATACATCAAATGGAATAGCCTCATTTGGTGGATGTGCTCCCTCTCTTACACCATACTTTCTTTCATACTCACTTGCAATAAAAGGTACTTGTTTCTGAATATTTTCTATAATTTCATCATCTTTAAGTCCTTCAATTTCCAATATATCAGAACCATTTGTAATCTCATTATTATTAATTCTGGCCTGACTTTTAATCCATTCAGTTTTACCTCTATAAAATTCATTTATATAATCACTTTGAAAAAAAGTATGGTCTATTAACGAATCATCAATATAATTATTTTGTGCCAAAAAATACAACATACAATCTCTGTATGGATGTGTTGTTCTACTTATACGTAATAATTTTTTGTCAGCCTTTTTTATATTTTCAATATATTCATCAAAAGTATAATCTTGAAATCCACCACGAGGTATGTGTTTAAATGCCTGAAATTCTGTAGCATTATCATAAATTACATTTACAAATTTATTTTTAAAAGAATAATTTTCTAAATATGAATATCCATTTAAATTACTACTTAAAATTATTAAAGAATTACTTGGTAAGTCATATTCTGTTAAAACCGTTTCAAACATCTCATAATGAGAATTAAATTTATCGTGTTCGAAAAGTCTTTTTGAAAAATCATCAGCTTCATATCCATAGTACAAAAATATAAAAAAAGTACCATTTCTCATTTTTTCTAAAATGTTTTTATCTTGAAATAAATCATCAAAAAACTTTTCTTTTATACTCTCTAATGGACGAGGACTCTCTGTACATGCATGCATCTCCATTTCAAGGATGACCTTTTTATCACTCTTCATTGCATCTTCAAATGGAACTTGTATGACTTCTTTATAATTCCTCAAAAATTTAATAAACTCTAAATCATGAAAATAATTTCTCCTACTCCGTACACCTTGTATTTTATAAAATTGAGAATTTAACAATTGTGAAGAAAAGAAATTACCTCTATGACAAACGTGTGCAGGATCACCTGATAATTTACCACCATCATGTCGTTCTCCACCCTCGTTAGAAAAATCTCTTGTGTAGGTTGTAAAACAACACTCATCAATTATTTTTTTTGTCATATCAATATAATTCATAAAAATCTCCTTACGTATTTTAAAACTTCACGTGAACTCGGCATTCCCTTTTCAATATCTTCAGAATATACAATTTCTTTTTTTCCCGTATAAATAGGGTTATCCCAAGTATTTTTTGAAATATCTAAAAGTGAAATAGTATCACATGCCCCTATTTCTTTTGTACCTACTTCATTCATATTATTTACAATCCATTCTGTAGCCACATCAATATCTATATAATTATATTCACTATTAATATCTACATATATTTTATTATGATTAATTAAATCAAATAAAGCACTTTTATCTAATCCATCACCATATAAAGCACCCAACCTCACTATCAAAGTATTATCTTTATTTTCAACTAAAACTTCAGAAGCTCTTTTATGTACACCATATGGAATATCCAATTGAATTTTTGCAGACAAAGAACTAATATGAATAAATTTTTTATAATTCCATTCATATAATAATTTCGCAGTTTTGGTAATTGTTTCTTTTACATCATCTACAGGATTATTAAAAGCCCAAAACCTTTTAGATGGCATTGCAGTATTTATCAAAACATCATATTCTAATGATTTGTATTTATCATAATTTTCTCTTGTAACCTCAAACACTTCATAGTCATAATTTTTAAAATTTCTACAAAGTGCCTTTCCAACAAAACCGTTTGAACCAATTATAGCAATTTTCACTTTAATAATTCCTCATGTATAATTGGTGGAACACTTTCATCCCACAATTCACTTAAAAAACTTACTCCTGTACAATCTGTTATTGCATGAAATACATGCGAAACTCCTTGTGGTACATAAATACACGTTCCTTTGGCCATATAAATACTCTTTTTATCATCTTGAGTACCTGATACTGATACTCCCTCTCCAGATGTCAATAACATATACTCATGAAAATGAGGATGATAGTGATTTCCTCTTTTAATACCTTTATTATAAAACATAAAATTAAATTCCTTTAATGTATGTTCAGGCACCCAATTAAAAATACCACCACGCCCATCTTTTAAAGTATCTTCATAAATTCTTGGTTCTAATTCAACTGCGTGTTTCATTTGTATCCCTTTTTGCTAAGATTGGATTTTTTACTGGCCAATCAATATTTAATCTATCATCATCCCAATGTAAAACAATTTGTTCATGTGGTTCTACATACTTACCATCATAGGCCATCATGTAATGAAATAAACATTCATCAGTTAAACACAAATGACCATTGACAAAACCAGGTGGTACTAAAACACCGAAATGATTTTTATCATTTAATAAATAAGTTTCAGTCTGTAAATATGTTTTAGAATCTTCTCTTACATCTGCAATAACAAAATAAACTTCACCATAAGGACAACTAAGATACTTCCAAGTTTTTGTATCACCATGTAATCCCCTTAAAACATTCTTTGTTGATTTGGCAAACTTAGATAATCTAAACTCCATATCTTTTGGTAAAACATTTTCCTTTTCCCAAATAGTCCAAATATCACCACGATAATCAGTAAATGGTTTTGATTGAAATATTTTTATTTCATTAAACTTTTCAGATTGTATTTTATCTAAATCAAACTTCATTATGTATCTATTCCGTAACTTAATGGAAATGCATTTCTATACCTTGAACTTTCTTGTGGTACAATCATTTTATATGCCTGTATTAATTCTCTTACACCATAATCCAAACTATAATTTGGTTTCCAACCAGTTGACTCTACTTTTTTATTACTTACAACATAATTTCTTTTATCTGGATCAACAAAATAATCTGAATGAGTTATAGATATATTTGGTATATGTTTTTGTATTCTTTCAACTAATTCTTGTTTATTTATATTCGTATCTGATAAACCAACATTAAATATCTCACCTTGATGTTTATCATAATTTTCAATCATAAATTCAAATACAGAACTAACATCTTGAATGTGAATAAAATTTCTAACAAATTCATGTTCAAATAATGTAATGTATCTATCGGTTAATAATTTATATACAAATTCATTTACCAATAAGTCTAATCTCATACGACTTGATACTCCAAACACCGTAGCCAGTCTAAATATAATTCCATTCGTATGACGTTTAATATAATCCTCTGCATCACATTTAGTTACTCCATAATGTGTAATTGGTGTTAATGAATTTGTTTCATCTACCATACCATCTACTCTACTTCCATAACCACTATTCGTATTTGGAAATAGTATCATTTGGTTATTAGAAATATTATCCACCACATCCTTAATTTGATGATAATTTACATCTGTTGCCAACTTTTTATCATTTTCACAGCTAGGGAACCCAACTAATGCGGCCAATGGTATAATCACATCGTGTCTACTAACTTGTTGAACTAATAGTTTGTAATCTCGTACATCTCCATATATAAAATTAAATCTTTTATCTCCACACACGTCAAGTAACGAGGTTTGATTATACATTAAATTATCCACAACCGTTACATTGTGATTTTTTAATAATCTTCTGACAATGACAGAACCCAAATATCCTGCACCACCTGTAATTAAAATATTCATTTTTCTTTCCTAAAATTTGGAATTAATGTTCCTAATTCATTTGAATCAACTGAATCAAATAATTCAGTAATAAAACTTCTATTATTATGTTCCTTTGCATATTCTAAAAATAATTTATGATTGTGAACTAATATGTCCTCCATAGACCAATACCACTCATGTATTTCTTTCTTCGTCATTTTACCAATTCTAATAATTTCATTTTCAATTAAACTAAATCGTTTTTTTGGATTTTTGTGATTATCATAACTTTCATCTATAAAGGGATGAAATGTTTTAAATCCAAATTCTCTCATATATTGTAAAGAATTTGCACTCCCAACTAAAATAAATGGTTGAAAATATGCAATTGGTTTCCAAGATTTTTCTGAAACATAACCAGTTGGTGCCTCAAACCTTGTTTCCGTAACAATACTACAATAACTATCCATATAAGGTTTACAATTTTCAAAACCATATCCATGATTTAACCCGTCTCTACTATCCATTGCAAGTGGATAATCTACAATTTTAGTTTTCATATCTTTTAATTCTTGAAATGAAGGCCTATACATTTTGTATTTTTCTTTAGAAACCAATTTATTTAACTCATAAAATGATGGATCTAACTTAAAAGTGAAACTGACTAAATTATTTTCTATTAAATTATTATATTGTAATACACATAATACAGCCTGTCGATAAGACCTCATTCTTCTATTCAAACTCAAAAAATTACTTTTTCTTTCTTTACGTTTTGAATCTTTAAAATCTGATAGTGTCATAGCAGAATTTTTATGTTCACTATATTGTGCACCAATACCAAACACACCACTATCCATTCCATTTAATATACAAAAAACTTCATGTGCCTTTTCAAATAAAGAATGATTATACACTATGACATCATAACGAGAAACTTCGTCATTATCTATACACCATTGTTCATATCGTTGTTTCAGTAAAAAATCATTAACAGCAACAAGTCCGTTATAAAAATCAAAACGAACCATCTCTTTATGTAGTCCAATCATTTCGTCATCAGTTAAAAATGCCTCTTGTATTAAACCATAAAAAAGTTTTAATCTTCCCTCACGTATGTACTTGACTGCAGTATCACTAAAATAAGACATTGAACTACCATAAGATTTATTCCACACTACATCTGTACCGAGTGACCTATCTGGATTACCAAATCCTTCTATTGGAAATATTCCCAAACAACCTTTAGTATCTTTAAACTTGATTGGTATTTCATCAATACTATATCGTTCAACATTATCAACAGGTGTATTAATATCACTTGGATAAACTGGAGGTTCAAACCCAAACCGACTTCTAAATCCAGTTGGATTAAATTCTGGATAAAAATATTCTATCCAATCTTCAGATATTCCATTACAAACAAAGTTATTGTCTATCATCCTATCGTAAAAAATTCTAGCCATTTAATCTATTCTCCAACACCTTACTCATTTCTTTGGCCCAAAGTTCGTGTCCTAATTCACTTGGATGTCCACCTCTATCTTGAAATAAATTTTTTTTAGTTCCTGATAGTTCATCGTAATCAGAAGATATATTTGTTCCAATATTTTCAACAGGAGAGATTCTACCAAATAAAAAGTTTTTAAAAGAAATATTGTAAAAATTTGTATCTCTTATCTCAAAATATTTTTTAGTTGTTTCTTTCATATTTGTATCTAAATCGTAATGTAAATATTTATTTTGTTTTTCTAATTTTTTGTATAAGTCCTTACTAAAATAATCTCCAAAGGTGTTTTGTTTTAGTTGATGTTCTTTTGGTGTTTGATGATAAAATGCATCAAAAAATAAATGATTGACTTTTAAATTCTTTAGAAAGCTATGTAAGTATAAATTATGGTGTATATATCTCGTAATATATTCAATATCATTCCAAAAATATAATACATAAGTTTTATAAAACTGTTCAAGTAATTTTGCAGCGTGTTTTGGAGCAATGTCATCAAAATACTGTTCTCCTTGAGCTGGAGCGAATGTTTCCCATGTACCAAAACCCCCACGTAGTTTTTCAGGATCACCATCTCCTACATAAAAGTCTTTTCTCTCTGGTGAAGACCATCCTACAATTACAAAAACTTCACTTGGTTTGTGGGTTTTTAGTAATTTTAAGACATTTTCACAAACACGTTTCACAATTGAATCATTAGAACTACCAGCGTGTGCTGAATTAATTACGTCTACACCTAACTCTTTACCAAGTTTATATGGCCAAACTTTTGGTAACCTATATGAATCATTATCTTTTTCTTGAATATTAGTAATACCAAGCCTTTCAAGTTTAGGATCCATCAAATCACCAGCAGTCCAACTATCCCCATCACATAAAATTAATTTTGTCATTTAAATATATCCTCTTTTATGTTTTGACCTTTTGAAAAATCATTAATAAAAATTTCACTACGAGTTAAATTATATTTCTTGATAACAATTTTTATAAATTCAATTTGTTGTTTTGTTAAATTAGTAAATGATTCTATGGTAAAATCAGGTGTCTCTAATAATTTATTTGCATGTCCATATTGTGAACCACCAAATGCCTTTCCACGATACGGGCCTGATAATCTAACTGTTGAGGTATTAATCATTAGTTTTTTCATATAACCATCTAAAGTCTTTTTTTGAGTTTGAGTAGATTTATTTAATATAACTGGTAAATGTATATTACTTTTTTTTAGTTCAAGTGGATTCCAATACATGGAGTCTACCCTCTGATTATAAGTATTAATCATATTATAAATAGACCAATTTAAAATTGTAAAGTGAGAAACATTATCAGAATTAGTTGCAACCGCTCTTCCATCATCTGTCAACCACATAAAATTACACCTACCAGATATATTTTTTGGTTGTTCAGACTCAAACACTTTCCAATCAATAGGATATGCATGTAACAGATTTTCCAAATCTTCAGTTGGATTTTGTATTATATTTTCATAGTCGTGAATATAAAACTTATCAAATCGTCTTGTAACATAATTGTCTTCTTCTACAAGACTTGGTATTGGGCCTTGTAGTAAACTTTTTTTAAATAATTCTGTATCAATCATAAATATTTTTATATTTTATAACCTCATCAGTACAAATCCCCGCAACTTCCACATCAGGTTTTTTATCTGGTAAAACAGATATAGAGTTCTTAGTTAATTCTTTACCTGGATATGTCCATAAATAACCCTTAGATGTTAGTGTAACGTCATCCTCTTGGTGCCAAAAACAATGTATGTTTTTATTGTGAATCATATTATCGAGTGCATGTATATTTTTTGCATGACACCAAAGCTTTGGATTTTCTAAGTAATCTTCCTCAACATGATATTGTGGTTTATCATGTCCTAACCAATAACCACCATCTCCAAAACACCAAACATCAATCTCTACATCAAATCCCTTTAGTAATGCCTTTTGAATGTATTCGGGATGATTTTCAAAAGGAGATGTGCCATTTAAATTTCCTCTATGTGATATTAATATCATAACTCCTACACGTGTCGTGGGCCTCTAAAACCAACTTCAGGATCATAATTAAAATATGCCTCTTTATACCCATCAGTTGTTGCCTTTGCAACTCTTTTGTGCCAATCCTCTACTATTCTTTTGTTGGCATCATAAAGTGCTTTATAAAATTCTTCATCCGATAACTCTGTAAAATTACAAGTCATTCTATCGGAATTTTGATATTTTTCATAAAAGTCTGCTGGGCCTTTTAATAATCCCTTTTCAACCGCGTGATGGTATAGTGGTGTACCTGGATAAGGTGTTACTGGTTTAATTGACCGTAAATGATGAGTACTATTATACTTCATAAGAAACTCTACACCCTTTTCAAGTGATTCTAATGTATCACCTATATTACCCCAAATAATATTTAAACCAGGAAATATACCAACTTCTTTACACGCATCAACTGCATCATATGCATCTTGCACCGTTTGTTTTTTTGTAATATTATCAATAACAGTTTGGTCTAAAGCTTCTATTCCAAGATTTATGGCAGTCATTCCAGCATCTATTGCTGTAGTTAATGCCTCTACGGTACAGGCTGGTGTAGTACCATGACAATTCCAAGTTACTCCTAAATCTGCCTTTTTCATTGCCTTTGAAAATCTAATTAATGCCTTTTCATTGATTCCAATATTTTCATCAACAAAATCAATATGGTCTACTTTATACTTATCTCTCAATATCGTAATTTCTTCAAAAACATTTTCAAAACTCCGTAATCTGTAACTGTCATAAAGTCTAAAACAAAAATTACAATTTTGTGGACAACCTCTTGAATATAAAACTGGAAAACATCTTGCTGTGTGTTTTGCCGATTCGTGTTTATAAAGAATATATGCATCCATTGGAAATAAATCCCAAGCAGGAAATGGTAAATCATCTACAGGTCGAATCAATGGTGAATCAGGATTTTTATATAGTGTCCCATCGTGTTTCATAAATGATATTCCGGGCGAATCTGTAGTATCTAAATTGTTTTCTAATCTTCTTAATAACTCTCTCCAAGAGGATTCTCCTTCACCATGAACAATATAATCCGCATTAGTTTGTTCTAAAAAATATTCAGGACATGCACTTGGGCCATTTGAACCTAAAACTACAGTTGGTTTATTTTTAGATTTCTGTATATATTTACAAACTTCGATTGATTTTTTAAACATTTGATATCCATAAATACCCACACCTATTACATCATATGGTTCATTTTCATTTAAAAATGTTTCAATTTCAGAATCTTCAAAATGATATAATTCTTGATTCCAAATTTCAACTTCATGTCCATCTTGTCTTGCAACGGCAGCTATATATGCAACTCCCATAGGAAAAATGTTCAAATGTGCCAAATGGTCTATTGTTACTAATAATATTCTCATTTTTACTCCAAGTTCTCTAAAAATTTCATAGTATCTTTCCAATTTTCAAATCTATATCCCTTATCATCAATATAAAGTAATGCATTGGGTTTTCCCCACACTATATCTTCTATATAAGAATCAATTTCGTATTTCTTTAACCAATCCCAAACCAATTCAATACCACTCTTACCATTAATTAGTGGTCTATTAGGGTGTCCTTTATAACTATAAATAACAACTCTAAATCTCTTCGATATTTTTTTTATAGATTCAATAACACCCTCAATAGGTTCTCCATAACAAGTTCCATCGTGAAAACCCAAAGAATTATTATGGATTACATTGTCAAAATCCATTGCTATTACTCCAACTTCATCTTTTTTTGCCTGTTTTGACCATTCTTCAACCGTACTCATTTCAATAATCTTTCTACTTTTTTAACATCACTTGGTATATCTACAGACCACCCAACATCGGATACTTCTACTATTTTAACATTATGACCAATTTCTAAAAATCTTAAAATCTCAACATCCTCTATCCACTCTAATTTACTCTTTCCATTTTTTATCCCATAGTGATAAAATTTGGTCAAATCTTCTTTGTTGAATGCATAAACTGCTACATGACTATACCCATACATAAATTCATCATTTTTGTTACCAGGAATTCCACTCCGTGAAGTGTATAATAAATTGTTTTTTTCATCAAAAACAAATTTAACAATATTTTTATCATCAAACACTTCTCTTGAATCAACTCTACTAACAGCGGTAATCATAGAATTTGGAAACTTTTTCTTCTCCTCTATAACTTTTAAAATAGTATCAGGATTTACCATAGGTTCATCACCTTGAACGTTTACAATTATATCACTATCCAATTGTAAAGATGCTTCCGCCACTCTATCTGTTCCAGTAAGACAACTACTTGAAGTTAATATAACGTTATAATCATAATTATAAATCAAGTCAGAGACTATTCCACTTTCTGTTGCTATATAAACATTTTCTTTCCCAACAGCCTTTGTTGCTTGTTGTGCAACTCTAATTACCATTGGTATCCCATCAATTTCAACTATTGGTTTACCTGGAAATCGTGTTGATTTATATCTTGCTGGAATCACAACCGATACGGTTTTATCCTCAATATTAGATTCAAAAAAATCATTTGAATTTACTGACTTGTCATCTATAAATAAATCTGCATCATGTAGTTTAAATTGTAACTCATGATATTTACAACCCCATTTTTTTAATTGTTGTTCTGCAATTGGACGATAATACTCTTCTCCTCTACCACTCTTTAATCCACGAGCTGTCATATAAACAATCGTATGTCCTTTATCATATAATGAGTTTATCTTATCTATTCTATTTGTGTATGGTTTCCTATCAATTACATCACCAATTTCTTTACAGATAGTACCATCTATATCTATAACGTATTTCACTAATACCACTCTTTTTTATATTTTAACAAATGATTACCATTACCACTTTCATCAAATACTTTAAAATTTGTTTTCTTTTCAAAATTAGATTTAAATAGTGTTTTATCATCTTTTTTTATTTCTAAATAAGAAATATCACCAAAAAAATTATTTCTAAACTCATCGTCTGGTTCATTAAAACCATTACCACACCCAACCCACAAATAAGAGTATTTATAATCATCTACTAAATCTCCATCAAAATCAATTGTTGATGATTGAGTATCTGTAATTAAACTAATTTGTTTGTTTTTATTATCACATATAAAACGACACCAAATATTTTCAATATCTAAAGGAAATTGTTTTTCATATATTCCATTTTGTGTCCAAACCGACGCAGATAAATAATCATTATAAACACGAATACCCAAATGTTTTCCGTTCATCATAATTACTCCACAATCCTTGTCTTTACATTCTTTTATATCTATAGTGAATCTAACTCTAAATTCAAACGTATCAGATAAATACAAATTATTTGGTGGTAAGGTACTTAATCCGTTCTTGTTATCTGGTGGTAAGAAATAAATATTATTTTTGTCTAATCTCATAGTTTAATCTCCAAACAATCTTGATAAAATTCCTCTAATTCAGGAAATGTTTTACAAAAATCTGTACCTCTTCTTTTATCATGTTCTTGGAAATATTTACCAAAGTTATATCTATGATTCATTACTTGACTATCCTTTTCTGGCCAAGTTGCAACTCTCCAATCCCATATTCTTTTAATTTTTTGTACCTCAATATCTGAATATCCAACATACTTATGTTCAAACGAAGGAACTGCAAGATAATCTGTTAATTGTGCTTGTTTAAAAATATTGGTTGTCCATTTATCTGGCAAAACTTGTACGGTTTGATGTTCTGGATGTCGTAAATAACTTGAATCCAAAAATACTGCAGACTTCCAATATCTATCTTGAGAACCATATTTTTGTTTTAAATCATAAACACCATTTATTAACTTATGATAATTAGGAACGGAAAGTGCATTATATGTTGACATAATGGTTAGATTTACTCGTGGACACTTTTCTAATATTTTGTTCATATTGTCCCAAAAACGATTAAATTCCAATCCATTTCTTATATATTCTGATTGTTCTCCCCAAGTATCAGCTGAAGTAAAAACAATAAATTCTTTTACCTTTTCTTTGTCCTCAATTTTTTGTATCTTTTCTATAAATCTATTAATTAACCCATCAGGTACTCCCAAATTACTATTAATTGCCAATTGTAAATCTTTATTTGGATTAGGTTCATCAATAATATAGTCCATCACACCCCAAGTATCCTTTGATAGTAATGGTTCACCACCTGTGATTCTAAAAGTATGTAAATCTCGATATAGTTTTGGCCACCACTTCCAAAATGCCTCAACATATGGATTATAATCTCTATGTGGTATGGGCATTTTATCCTCTCGTTTTAACCAATCATTATCATTGAATTTATCTGTAGTGGGATAGCCACCATGTTTATTAATTTCTTCCATCCAAGTAGAAGAATATGCAGGCCCACAATAACTACATTTAAAGTTACAGGCATTTGAGAATGCCACCTCCACATATCTTGGATTGAAATCCTCTCTCCAATTTGATTGAGTTATTTCATCAAAATGTGGTAATGACCAACTCTCAGAAGACTTAAAAACTCTATCTGAAAATCTATCTGAATTATCTTCTACATTCCAACAATAATCACACTCGACTGGTCGTTTACCCGTTAACATTTCATGTCTTCGTGTTTTTTTGTATCGTGTATTGTGTAGAGCACTTGGATTTCTTTCAATTTCTTTTAAATTGATTTTATGTGTTCTTGGATGGTGACAACTATGATTATGTCCAGATTGCAATTGAAGTGTTACTTGTGTCCATTTTGCCAAACACATACCTGAACCTACTTCATCGAGTTTTTCTTTATTCTTTATATAAAAAGGATTATCTTTGGTTACATCTGTCATGAAAGTTTCTCATTTAGTGTTTTTAAAAATAAGTTTTTAAATTTAGAAGTTTCTTCTTTATTCCATAGAAGAGCTAAAGTTGGAAATAATTGATGTCGTTCTAAATCTTCTTGCCCGATTGGTATTGGCTTTGTGTGAGGTGTTATAATAACTTCATTCTCATCTTGAACACCACCTACTACAATAACATCTATAAATTCTTTTACAAAAGATTCAAAATCTTTTTTCTTTGTTAATGGTAAAACTTTATTAATTAAAAATTCTTTTTCTTCTTCCATCATATAATTTTGTTGAGACCATATATCCCTTATACCTCTTGGAGCAAGACTACTACTAGCCTTAAAGTTTACTCTATTGATTAACATTAGTATAAGTAAACTTAAAGCAATAAATTTTTCTTCATCAGTACCATTATCGATAAAACATAATAAAATACCTGCAAACAACCATCTACCACTTAAATTTGAAATTAACTCCTCAATATTATCTAAAATTAACTCCTTAAAATCATTCATTTCTTTTCTAAGTCGTTTTTCAGTCCAAGTGGAATCATATATACTAAAACCAAATACGGTTCCCATTTTCGGATTTCCTCTGGAAGTCCATCTCCTACTTATCAATATATATGCCTTTATTTTTTTATACAGATTATCTTCATCACTTACATTAAGAATATCAACATTATCAAATTGAATTATATAATTACCTTTTCTATGTCTTATCTCATATAAACCCCCACACCAATCAATATAGTTATCATACGCTTCATCTCTCTCCATCCAATCTAATTTATTCCATTTTTCGGGTTCAAATAATTCAGGTCGATTTCTGTAGTTCGCATAAATTTCATACCAAAAAGAGGATTTCAACCTCCATTTATTGATATGTTTTTGTGTTATACCCTCAACCAATAACACTCTTGATGAGATTTCCACCTTGAAGTTTTTATAATATCCAACATTATTATCAATATCAATAAGAAATTTATGTTGAATATCCTTCTTCTTATTTGTAGTTTTGTATTTTTCAAAATCTTCAATTAATTCCATTCTTAAAGAGTGAAAAGATTCTAAGTTTATAACCTCAGGTATTCTTTTTGACCATAACTCAATATCATTTAAATATCTAACAAGTTTTGTAAATTGTGGATTCTGATGTACAAAATGATCACTTAAAAAAAGTGAATTATTTTTTGTCGGTATATGAATATTTTGTAGTAATTCTATATCATTTTGCTCAAATATGTTCTCAACTAAATTAACGTGTTTTATTTTCACAAAAACCTCACATTTATTATTTTGTGTCCGTTATAAATAGTATCAGTGCTATCTATTTGATATTTCATTTCTCTCAACCCATATTCATCACCATCTATATCTATTTGATTTTTTTGCATTTTCTTTTTATATATTACTTCATTTTTTGCAGTAGCCTCAGGATCACCAGCAAACTTTTTATCGACTATTCCCTCATCATCGTGATACATACACTCCATAGTTCCATATCTTCTATCAGGTACAATCGTATGTGGAATTTTAGAAACATCATCTTTAGTGACTCTTCCCTTACCAATTACTAATTCACCATGATTTTCATTACCACTTAAATCTAATATCTTTTCCATTCTATATGATTTATTCATATCATAATGTAGTACATTTTCACCTTTAAAATTATACATTTTCAAAGATTGAAGTTTTCCTTTGAAGATATTGGTTTGATGTGAACCTGGTGAATTCCGACCAATCCAAAATGGTATATTTCCGTAACGTTTAAGTGTCTGGTCAATTGATAGATTTGATTCTTGTTCACCAAACTTTTCATCATAAACCACATCATTTACAGTAATGGTTCTGAGTTTCTTGTCAGTATCAACCTTTACATTTACTTTACTCCATTGATTAGGATATCTCATCATCCAACCATAATGTAATTCATTTCTAAAATTCCAAAGTGTATAGGAATATGCCTTAGAATTATTATAACATATGTCAAAGTCCCAACCCTTTTTAGAGACAATCGGATATTTTATGTATGGAATTTCTTGACCAATCATATACTCTTTACTTTCGTCTCCTATCTCACCATAAACAATCATCTCTATTTCAAAAGATTTATTCGGAATGTGAAGTAGTGTATTACTTGGTGGTATTTTTATATAAGTGGACTTTCCATCAAATTCTAATACCTTTGATATACCAGGGCCTTCAATATAACTTGGTTTAAAATATCCTTTCTGAATACATCTCCAAAATAAGTCGTCATCTTCCATACCCCAACCCCAATAGTTGGTATGGTATCCATTCACTTCTTCAAATTGTTCTATCGTGAATATCACCACACCACCAAAGTAATGGATATCTCGTAAAGTGTAATTCCATTGTGAAAGATAAGTTGCTATATGTTTTGGTGTATCACCTGGATGTGAGTAATCACAATCATCTTGTGGTAACATATCCACATCATGAAACGCCACATAATCACAACCATCTTCTTTGGCAGCAAGAAAGGCTACATTTTTAGTTCCACTACGATTAAACTTTTTATCATCTACTTGGTGTCCAACATAACATCTAAATTCTATATCTCGTTCACCAAAAAACTTTTCTAAATGTGGAACCAATGTATCCAAATGTTTCTTTCTAACACCATCACCATTATCTCTGTATGGTATACAAACTCCTAACTTCATTTGTCTTCCTTACTTATCTCATCCATATAGTTTTTTATTATCCCAACATCACGTGGGCCACCTGTCAAGTCTACTGACAACATTGTGTAATTATCAACTGAAGTTTCAGATATTTTTTTAAATCGTATACTACTCAATCCTTCTTTTTTATAATTTGTTTTATTATTCAACACTACATCATAAAATCGAATTTGATTTAATCTTGTAACTCTTGATTTCCAACTACCATCTGTATATCCTTGTGGTTTATGTTTTAACAACTTAAAAGTGGATTTTCTTCTTGCAGGTATTGCAATTTTTTTCCTATCAAGTTCAAGTTGAGATTTAGGAATACAATTATATGTTACTGCCTGATATCTTGGATTTACTAAATTCATCACTTTACCTTTTTCATATTGAAATTGATTATTCAACTTTAAATGTTTAAAATCAAAATATATTTTTAGTTTACGTGAAGAACTATATTGTCCACTATCACACATATATCCCATACCTGGATTTTTAGAAAATTCCTCAATTTCGTTTGCAGCAAGAGAAGTATCCCAATAACAAAAATCTTTTACAAATCCACGAAAACTACGGATATCAACACCTTCCATTTCATCTATTCCCGTACCGATGAAAAAATTAGGTGGACTCGTATCTAACAATTCTTTTACAACTTTACTACCGATTTCTTTTCCATCTTGGTACATTATGATAAGACCAGCCTCTTTTTCATAAGTTATTGTGATTTGTGTTAATCGTGAGTAATCGTACTGAGAATCAATATGATATAAATTACCCTTTTCATTCCAACATTCAAATTTGTAACGATTAAAAGAATTAAAACTTATTGAAGTATTGTATCCTGGTATAGAAAATACAGAATAATCGTCATAAGGTTTTTCATAATCACAAATTATCTCATCTGGTTTAAATGTGATTTGTATGGTAAAATCTTTTCTTACATTTATAATATTTGGACATTCAACATAACTTCTATCTCCGTGTAGATAAATGCCAGATGTCAAATGTTTTGGTACTTCATAATATTCAAAATCAGTAAAGACATTTGCCTCAGTTAATCGCATTAACAAATCATCATCTTCAAATCCCCAACCCCAATAATCATTTGAATATCCATTTACTCTTTCAAACAAAGAAATGGGAAACATAGTTACTCCACCAAAATAAGTTTTGAATATCTCTTCTTTAGAATTTATAAAATTAGTAGATAGATGTATTGGAACTTCCGAATAAGAATAATCCACATCAATTGGCAGCATATCAATATCATGAAACACAACATAATCACATTGTTTTCTCAGTGCGGTTTTAAAACCTATATTTAATAACTTACCACGGTTGAATGGTAAATCATCTGCCTGTTCCACTACTATCAATTCATAGTCTTGATTTTTAAAATACTTGTGAATTGAATCACGAAATTTTTGTAAGTGAGTAGGACGATTTCTATAAGGAACGATAAGTCCTAACTTCATTATTTCCCAGACTCTTTTTCATAAAAAGCAGATAAATAAAATTGTAATCTATCACTCCACTCATCTTTATCAACATCTTCAAACCAAAGTGTTAATGCATCCAAAACATTAGCAATTTTTTCTAATGCTTTTACTTTTCGTTCTTCTAACATTATTAATTGTTCTGTATTATCATTCATAATAACCCTTATATTTTATATAACTTGTCTAATATAAATAGACGTTAAGATTTCCAAATTAAACTTTATTTATTCCTCATCATAAACCCAAGTATGTCTAATTGCCCATTCTAAACTTGGTCTATTCCACTCTTCTATTTTTGCAAATAATTTTTTATAACCTAAGTCCTTCGAGTAATTCATCATAAAAGCACCCATAATATCTGTAATATCTTCTTTGTCGCTAAAATACTCTTTGAAATCATGATTGGAATATGCATTTAAAACTTCTCCCTCAAAAGAAACCCAAACCCATCCAATAATAGATGAATCGTTAGTTTCAATTAAATATAAATTCCATTTCTCTCTAAATCTCTTTTTTGCATCTTCAATCGTCCATTGTGTCCAATTGTATTTTTTTTCAAAATTATCTAATGCAATTTGTATTTGTTCTTTTGGAAGGTTATTAATATCACTTACACAATATACATTGTTGGTTATAACTGATTGTTTTTTGTATAATTGCATATCACAATGCATTTTACACCATTTTGTTTCCATTAATTAACCTGTTTGAAATCTACATCCAATTTACTATAATCTACACCTAAATATCCACTATTAATTTGAACTACACTATCTTCATATTTAGTATTTAAAAGTTCTTGTGCAACAACTCCTTGATAACGAGTATCTTTATCCCAATTATATGAGAACTCATAAATATTAAGACCAGATTCGGATTTTCCAATCCAATCCACATTCGTTTTTGTTCTGTAATCACTTAGTGCCACCACTAAAGTTGAAGTACCTTGACCTGTATAATGTGCAAAGAATGCAGTGTAACTTGAAGGGCCCCAATTGTTCTGAGCACTTACCACACCTGTCCAAGTAAACGAACTAAATGAGTATCCATTTCCGTGATAATTATACATCGCAATATTATCATAACTACCACCATCGACTGTAGATGCAAAACCACTTCCATCTTGTGTTGCAGTATATGTTGTTTTCCAAGACCTCCAAGTACTTGACGGAACGTTCCACCAACTACCACCAGCATCAGAGTATACTTGTCTTGCTCCCCAACTTGCATCACGAGCGTAAACTCTATGTTGAAGTGTACCAGACCATCCAGTTCCATAATAATCTAATTGATATGCTCCATCCGATGGTGTACCTTTTTTATTACCATTGTGAATCAATATACCATCAACAAAATACGTGTCCGTATCCTCAACATCTAACGCATAATAGTCTTCATTTACCGTAACGTTCTCCATCATTCTGGTGATTTCAATTTCTTGTTCATTTGTATTTAACATCTTATCACCAGCCTTTAAAAATGGTGGTGTTTTCCATCCCCATATATTAGTATCGACATCTTTTATGAAAAGATTTGCATGTTCAGTAGATACACTAATTCGAACTTCCTCTCCACCTACTTCATAGTAGATATGTGTATAGGTAAATTCTTTACCATATGTGATATTCACAACTTCCGAAGTATCTGAAGTAGAACCAACTAAGGTATTTGTACTATAATCCAAATAACCATAATCCTCTGTAGACATTGAAACTGGTAAATAAGAGGAAACAGTATCACCAATGTTCAATTCAGATATCGCAGTTGCTCCAGTTGGTGTTTTAACTAATGAACCTGAAGGAACTACTTTTGAATGGTGTGTTGAGATTTGTTTCCAAGTACTACCATCAGAAGTCATTTTAACTCTATTTGTTCTTTTATTTCCAAGTCCACTAGCCCAATCATCTCGTAGTAAAATGTTTTTTTGTGGTGTTGTTAAATATGTTGTTGTTCCATATGGGTAATCAATTTTATCCACAAATGCATCAGAAGATGCAGAAGCTAAACTTGCTGATACGAACTCAGGTAGAATAAATTGTTCTACAACATACTGACTTCCTGTATAACTAGCGTAAGTATCTACGACTGCGTTACTACCAGTATGTCTATAGCTTTTAATTATCTGACCACCAATTGCCAATGAATTATCAACGGAATTATTTTTAATAACATAATCAGGACCCCAAACACTTGTCGTGGGATTATCTGAATCCCAAAGTGGTATTAATGATGAAGAAACTGAAGAGTTCCCTAAAATCCTACGGAATTCTGTTTTTTCAAAACTACCACTAACTATATGTTTTAATCCAGTATTAGTTTGGTAAGGTGATTCTTGAAATAGATAAAAACTTGATGAGTTACTTGCCTGTAAATGAGTATCTGAAAAATATAAATAATCTACCTCTTCTAAACTAATATCTTTTGTTGCAAGACTTTGACTAAACAATGTTACGGTTTCTTCTTTTGGATTTTGACCTTTAGGTTGTACGTGTTTTAATAACACAACATTATCATAATTACTCTCACTAACATAAGTTGTAATTCTATCATAAAGACCATAAAGAGAAGATGAATTAATCCAATGATATGGATTTGTATTCATTTCGTAAATCTTATACTCGTGTTCATCCCAACCTCTAACTGCAGGTGTCTTTACTGTTTGAGATTCTCCACTACCACTCTCAAATATAGTTCCTGCAATAGGATCTGCATATCCATAAGAACCCATAGTCATCGGTACATAATCAAAACTAACCATAACACCGACATTTTGTGATGGCCATTTGGAATTACTTGAGGTTATTTCGTTAAGTAACGAATCAAACATAGTGTATTTATTCATAAATTTTGCGCCTTAATTTTCGAAAACATTATATATTGATAAATATCAATAACCATCATTTATCTTCATTATAACTATAATTATATACTTCTATATCTTTTGATGATAATTCTCGTACTTTTTCAATACTTTCATCATCATAGTAAAAACTATAATGGTTGTGTTTAGTAGTATTTTCTTTATTTACTTTAGTGTTGAAAACTACATCCAACTCATAATCTAAATTTTCATATCTTCCAATATAATCTAATTTTTCTAAACCAAAATCAACTTGTTGAATATGTCTGTATGGGAAATTATCTAACCATTCTTTAAAATTATACTTCTTTGCAACCAAAGTTGTTTCATTTTTTGGAAATAACTCCTTATAATAATCAGATTTATTATAAAAATACAAAGAAACAAACCTATCAAATGGATTTCTTACAAATGCAAATTTAAAATAATCTTTACACTCTTTAGGTATTTCATTTGCAGACATATGATAAACGTCTTTTTTATAAATTTTATCATGTAGATTTAGTACAGACTTTATACTTGTACCACCAGTACGAGGTATGTGAATGAAAACTCGTTTATTATCATGGTCAATATACATTAATTATATCCACTTGATATCTTAGACCTATCTCCAAAATAACTGTCTGACCGTATCATTTTAAGTCCACCGGTATTCGTAAAATCATAATAATCAACCCACTTTGTATCAGAATAAGTTAGAAATAAATGTAAAAATTTTCTAACTATATTACTGTTATTCGTACCCCCTCTGTGAAATGTTATATCCCTATAGAGAATGGCATCACCATAATTGTAAACATTATTGTTTTTTGCCTTTTTTAATAATTCTTTAGTTTTAGCATCCGACCACATTATTTTTAATTTACTCCAAGAATAAATTCCATAATTATCTCTTATATGTCCAACATATTTATCATTATATAATTCAGTAGTGCCTTGTTCAGGATTAGTATCGTGTAATGGAATACTTACAAAAAATGTTTTTTCTAATGCATCACCATCATGATGAATATTTTGAGCCTGTTCTTCAGGTGGAATATAATGTATAGTTGTTCTCAATAATCTTAAATTATCATATCCCAACTCTCTGAAAACTGAATCCACTTTAGGTAAAACTATTGGAAACAATTTATCAACCGAAATTTTGAACCAATCACGAATCTCCTCTACAAGATTAACATCTTGTGTATTAAAATTTTCAGAAAATAATATGGCCTGTCTTCTTCCTGTATTTTCAACATAGTGATTGTTTGCTGAAGTTGTTTTGTTACAAAATTTATGATTCTCTAATTCTTCAATTACTTGTGTTAGTTTATTTTTTTCGTCTTCATTAAGAAAATCTTTAAGTTGTAAATATTTTTGTTCTTCAAATTGTTCTTTAATCATAATGTTATATATCTTTTATTAAATTTTCGTATGTAATCCACTTCTTTTTGTTGTGAGTTCAATATAAACTTTAACATATTGATTGGTGTAAAGTTTTTTACTGGTATGGTATGTAAAAGAAATGAATGTGCATCAATATCACCACCTAAAACTCGTTTAGGATTTGTAAATGTATTAAAAGAAAAGTTGGATTCACTCAATGGGTTAAATAATTTTCTACCTGGTAAGATATCATCACTATAATATTCTTTCCAAAATACATTTAATTGTTTTTCTAAAATAGTATTTGACTTTACATTTTTATGTGGAATTTCCTGTACTATTTCCCAATCACCGTCTTTACTTTTTAACCACTCTAAAAACTTTGGATTACTTAAATCTTTTAATTCTAAAAAATACACGTTTGGAAGCTGTCCTAATTCAAACAACGAAATATCATTAAAGTTATTCCACTTCCAAAATATCCCATGATTATAATACATCCAACCGATGTTTTTATTAATATCATGTAGGTTAGCAATAATATCTATACCATCACGAGTAACATCATCATCATGTATAAATGTTTTATAATATCCTTTAGAAAATTTATTCCAAAATTTTGTCATATTAGGGTTTGTTGTAAATCCAAACATTTGTAAATTTTCGTATGATGCATTACCACCATATAAATTTTTTAGTATCTCTTCAACAGATTTATCCGAAGTAGATATTTTATCATCTATTGATTCTGAATTTAATAAATAATTAGTTAATGGTGGTGGTTCAAAGGTAAAGAATCCATTTAATTCTTGTAAATAACCACTTTTAAACTTGTCGTATGTGTTTCTCAATAAAACTATCGTAATTTTATCCTTGTCAAAAGTTTCAAAAGTTTTTAAACCATCTAATGACTTAATAGATGTTGAACCCATTTTATTGTTCATACCAATACGAACTGATTCTGTACCCACACTTTCAAATCTCATATCAAATTTCCGTTATTATCTTTCTTAATCTATCCCAATACCTATAAGAATTATAGTTTGGTTTATCTACTCTTTGAAACATATATTCCCTTTCACCCAAATCCATTTTATAGTCCAAGTATTCAATTGCAGACAACATTTTTTTATATTCTTCTGAAAATGACTCTATCAAGTTAGACTTACTAACCTCTTTAAGTCTTTGTAATACCGAATAGTCCCATTTAAAGTGATGAACTTGTGTAAAGTTCTTTTCAATCGGATATCTTTTTGGATGGGATGTTCCCCAAGAGTTTTTTCCATCACCAAAATCTACATAATGTTGACCAGATACAACATCTACACTACCTTTCATTAAAGTAACTTTATTTGGATTGGCTAAACTTAATGGATATCGAAAAAACCCAGCATTTGGCATTTCTTTCCAAATATCACTATCATCATTTATCTTGGGAAATGTTCCATTTTCACCTATTCTATCTATAAAACCTCCTGTTACAAATTCCCAACCACTATCCTCACACTCATAAACTATATCTTGAATTGGTTTTAAATATAATTGTAATTCATCATCATCCGCCACTATCCACCATTCATCTGGTTTTAATCTTTTAGTTTCATTGTAAAGTTCTGTTACACGATTCCAATTAAATGGTTCTTCTATTGCAATCTTATGTGGTTTTAAATTAAGTTTATCCAATATAGAAGTTGCCTCCTCTATAACAGGATCATTTTTATGGTGTGCATAAATTATTACAAAAAAATCCTTGACATATGGATAATAATGTCGTAACATATGGTATAACATTGTGGTATTGTGACCACATACCGTAACTAAATTCATTTTTTTCTTATAATTGTTAAGCCTGTTGAACTTGGTTTATCTTTTCTAATCCCATGATTAAAGAAGTTCAAAACTTCAAACTTTCTTTTATCTATTGTTTTAATAAATTCACTCGGGCCAGTTAAATCATCTCCCTCGTGTCCGTCTATTTCTACAAAATTATCCACATAATTTTTATCTGTATCGTGTATAGTGATAATACCACCTTTGTTCATAATCTTTGAATACAAATCAAAGTCTTTTTTTACACCCTCAAAAGTATGGTCTGCATCTATATGTAGTAAATCTATTTTTATATCTTGTTTAACAAAAAAATTGTAGTAAGCATTTTCTGTAGTATCTTTTATAAACTTTGGATGAAAATGTCTACGAAGTAAACTTTCTTTATCTTCCCAATCTACCTCACCATTAAAACCATTTACAGCATCTACAAGATAAGTACTTCCATTATCTCCCCACTCCATACATACATCACTATAAAATCCTTGTTCAGATAAATCATATCGAGCTTGTGTCATTATTCTTGGTATGAATCCACCACCACTTCCTAAACATACTAATGATTTGAATCTAAAGAAATTTATTAGTGTGTAGATTATTAATCCATCACCAAGATGCATATCACTTGCACCATGAGACCATCGATAAGGAACTTCTTCTCCATTATTCGTAGTTATGTGAGTTTTTATATAATCATAATTTAAAATACTCATTTTTTATTTTAAACGTTCTTCTATCATTTTATTTTTTCTCTCTTTCCAATCAGGAAAATCAGTAGGAGAACAATTAACATCAAAATTCATAGATATTATGGTTTTACGAGAATCAGTATTATTGACTGGTGACCTATGAGGTAAAAAACCAGGAAAAACTAATAAATCACCCTCACGTGGTTTTAATTTTTTTACACCATATATCTCAGTAGCAAGTTCATCTGATGGTAATTCAACAAAATAAACTGCAGAATAATTTGATTGTGGATGTGTGTGCCAATCAAAAAAACTTTCTTTATTATATTGATGAAACCACATATTACTAATCTTATATTCAAAACATTTCATACCCTCTAATGCAATATAAAGATTTTCGTGTATAGCTTTAACAACTTTATCTTGATATGGTGGTGGATTTTTAAATGGGATTGGCCCAAGATGTAGATTATTTTCCTCATCATTTATATTTGCATATCTTTGAGATAATCTACCCCAATCTGGTTCCCACTTATCAGGATCATTTTCACAAGAAGGTTCGTTTTTTTGACTTAACCAAGCCTTCTTTTCTAATGCTTTTTGTTCTTGATCATAAGGATTTTGTGAATGATAATCAGATACGGAAACTTTTTCAAAATCTATATCTTTATTTTCAGTAGTTTCTATATAATCTAATATATATTCTTTTAATTCTGTATGTTTATGAACACGTGATAACCAAATCATACTGTTTGTCCTTTAAGTAAAAGATATTTAAAACCTTTAAAATTATTTTTATTAGAATGGATCGTCGTCACTTCCTTTGTTATGTACTAAGAATGTTTTACCAAAATACACATCCAATGGTTCAACATCAATTTGCACTACTTCAAATCCCTCATCTTGGTCTACTATATTTTCTAACGAGGTTATTTCTACAGCATTTCCATTTTTATCCATTAAACTACCACCAACCAACATATTGGGTACGTACAACCATCCCCATTGTTGTTCATATGCATAATCACCTGAGGCTAGTGGTGGTCTATATAACATTTCATGTTCACCAGTAATTAACTCTTGTCCGTTATTTATATTCCAATAATTATAAGAAAAATCGAAGTTAATATCTTGAACACTTGCTGAATGTTGTGTGAAATCATCAGAGTCAGGAAATCTACATTTTTGCCAATTTCGTTCATCTTCATCTAACTGACCTGGCATGTTCATTGATAATATCCAATCACCAATTTGTAAATCCTCTACATTTTTTGTAGTTCCATCTGCCATATCAATAGGTGTTCCCTCTAATAAACAAGTTGGTGAACCACCATAACTATCTACAATCGTAATACTTTTGAAAAGATCAGTATTATAGTTTGTTGCGTGGTCATTATATCCATCTGATTGTTTATCATCAGCATAAGATCCAGTAATCACAGCTAAAAAATTATTTGAACCAGCAGGAAATGGGTTTTCACTACCATCACCCGTACGTGCATTTGAAATTGCAGATGATGAGAATGATGCAGAATATCCGTGTAGGTCTGGTGCAGATAATACTGAGTTTGCTGCTAAACCATTGTCCCAAGTAAAATGGTCATTATTGGAACCAATCGCGGAAATCCAAAGGTCTCCTGCATTTTGAATATCAATAAAGTATCCCTCTTTAGTTTGTTCCCACAGATATTCATATCCACCCAAAGCACTTCCACAACTACTAATTGAAAAATCACTCATTTGTACTTCAGCACCAGCATTAGCAAGTGATAATTTATATTCACTTGTATAATCTCCATGAGATGAACTAATTGCTCTTTGTAACTTTCCCAAACTTAAATTTTGATTTGCTGTTGTTGCCAATTTTTTCTCCGTTATATTTCAATAATAAATATCACTTATTGTATATTTCTAACAATTGTTCTGTCCATCTTTTTTTATCATCATACTTTTTAAAATATTCCCTTAATAAGAAAACCCATTCTCTACGTGCCTCTACAGACAATTCACATACCCTTTTCCACTCATGATAAAATTCATGCATTCCAAAAGCTCTATAAGGATAATCAATATCTGTATACCAATCTCTTGATAAAATTGGCATTTTACCATAATCTAATGCCTGAAATATACTATAACCAAATGGTTCGTAGATATGAGCTGAATGTGATATTCCCCAATCTAATCTATAAAACTTATCCAACATCTTGTAATTAAATTTATAAATTTTCCAACCTCTAATATCACAATTTAAATTTTTTACCCACCAATGTACATCCTTAGATTCGGTACATAAAACACTTGGTATTCGTTGTAAATAATGTGGACATTTTCGTGTCTCCATTCTTGAGGCAAATCCAACTTTATTATTATCGGTTACATCTAAATTATGTTTAAATTCATAAAAATTTGGAATGTGTAATAAATGGTCATGATGATTTTCTAAATCGGGTGAATCAATACCAATCCAAAAAGGATATTTTGATAATTTTACAATTTCATCTTCCCAACGAGGATCCATGTAAAAATGTCTTGAATGTTCAAGTCCTAATTTTACGTTAGCTTTTAGATTTTTATTCACATTACAATGAACAGCAGTACTATGTATCTTATCCTTGTTATCAGTAATATATTTATGTGGTGCATAATATCCATGTAGAATATTTATTCTACGAGCACTCTTCAACACACTACCAAAATAATGTATATCATCACCTTGCCAAAGAACCTTTAAATTAGGATTAAGTTCTTTAAATAATTTATCTTGTTCTTCAATAGTTGTATCGGTTGGTCTGACACGATGAATCAATAATACCGGTTGTACTTCTAAATGTGGTGAAATTTCTTTTATCCAATGATTCACCCAAACATCACTTCCACCACCAACTAATGTTCCACCACCAGTGGAATAATACGCATCATAAATCTTACCATCAATTCTATTGTTGATTACCCTCATTATTTTTTATCCTGTAATTTGTTTAACTTATCCTCCAACAACTCAACTTTGGTTTGTAATCTGGCCTGTTCCAATGAAATTATTTTTTCCTCTTTCTGGTGAGTTATAGTCTCCTCACCAGGTTTTATATGATGAGTACCATTTGGTGGTAAAAATTCATGTCTTAAATTATATGAAACTGACCTCCGTATACCCTCACCAATAAATGGATAAACCGTATGTAATAAATCAGAAGGCCACATAAATATATCCCCAACTTCAGGTAAAACAGACATTGTACCCGGATCAAAAGTTTTCCACACCTCACCACTTGCACCATATATGAATTCTATCCGACCATCCGTTTCTTGTTTACCAACTATGTTTCTTTTTCTCATCACTTCAGGTATCTTTAAATACATAACCGAAGAAACTGTTGCATTAGTATGTAGATGGGCTGGATTATATTCGTGTTGTTTTTGATTCACAATCCACATTGAGTCAAGTTCTATTTTTAAGTTCGGACGTACCTCAGTAGATTCATCTCCTTGAACAGGTGTTTTTTTAGTTGAGGGTGTGCCATATCCACCACTAAAAATGACCTCTGCCCTATCGTCTTGAAGTTTAATCCTATCCATACTTTCTCTTATGAAGTAACTACCCAAGTCAGTAAAAAATTCAAATACTCCCTCATCTTTCAATATCTCTGGTGGAATCCATGGCTCATCATCTATGATTCCTACAAGTCCTGGGCCTGCACTTATTTTTTTAACATCATCAGTTATCTTATCCGTGATTCTTATCATTTTATCCAAAATTTCTTTCGGTAATTTTCCTTTTAACATCCACGGCCCAAAAGGTTTACTCATAGTCAATTCAGTATCAAATTTCATATTTAACTCTCTAATAATTTTTTAATTCCATCAATCACCATAGTTGATGTAATTTTTTTAGTACATTCAAATTCTCTTGGTGTTAATTTAAACTCAGGACACCAATCCCAAACATCTCTACCGAATGGGTATTTGTTCCAACATCCGTGACAAACATCAGTATTTTGTATTCTAACATCAGGTTTAAATTCGGTATAATCCATTGAGAAACCAGAAATCATAATTGTCTTACAATTAGATGCCCAAGCCAACCAACTCAATCCTGATGGTAATCCAATAAAGAATTCACAATGTTCTAAATATTTAACTCTTCGTGATAATGGTTTATTACCCGTATCGTCTATTGCGTTTTTGGGTATAACATTTATATCTTTATCAATGTGTTTGAAATCATCAGGTACTCCATATTCTTTCTCTTTATCAATATCAACAACTTTATATCCTTGTTGAGTTAAATAATCCACAACCTCTTCCCACCCATTAGGATTATTCCATAGTTTTGATTTACCTGTTGCCTGTGTAGATATACAAACATACTTTTCTTTAATTGGTCTTTTGTATCCAAGTTTTATCTTAGGTTTGATTTCCTTATATGGTAAATTTAAAATATGACACGGTGCCTGTTGTAAAGGATATTCAAATGGTCGAGTTATTTTCATGTGTTTTAAACAATCATCTTCCTCTAACCACCAACCCAAAACATACTTCACATCATATCCGAATTTAACCAAATCTCCATCAGAAATATTTTTATCAGTATAGGTTACAAATTTTATTTTTTTATACTGATTAGAAAATAATTGTCTATGTATCGTTGAGTATGTAACATCACATTTGTATTTTTTTCTAAATTCGTCTATATATGGAACCCAAGCCAATGAATCACCAAGACATTCTGATTGATTAACTATTATGACCTTTTTATCTTTTAAATCAAAATCCTCAACTTTAATTAAATCATCACCATAAAAGATTTTTATTTTCCAATTCACAAAATACTTTGCATTCGGTGAACACCAACCACCTGATTCTGATATATCTTCGTGTGTGTATAATACCTTTGGAGTATCTTTATCCCAAAATTCTACTGTGATTTTTTCTTCTTTTTCCTCTTCATTAAACCAAACTTGAACTTCAGGCCCATTTATATAAATAATGTTTGTTATGATTTCCATTTAAAACCTTATATATAAGTATATTTTTTCAATACCAAAATATAGTATTTTTTAAACTTGAATATGTATATAAGTTCCAACGTTTCCAGTTCCACCATCAGCCCCGTTAGCTGCATTACCACCACCTTTACTACCTTTGGTTCCCTTAGTACCAGCAGTTACATCAACACTGGTATCAAGTTTAGTTGTGGCATTACTAGCCGTAGTGGTTATTAAAACCACAACACCACCATTTCCAGCACCACCGCCTCCACCTCCACCGCCGTGGTCGGAGTTTCCACCAGTAGCACCATAACTACCAGCACCACCTGAACCGCCAGCAGCTCCTATTGCCTGAGTTCCTCTTGGTATTGCCCTTCCGTGAGCAGTTGCCGAAGTACCAGCTACACCTGCAGGAGAGGTTATATCTCCACCAGCTCCACCACCAGCTCCACCAGCGGCACCTTGACCACCACCTAATCTAGCTGCAAAATCTTCTCCAGCCATTGTATCCCTCAACGTTTGTACTAAGTGTGGATCAATAACATCTAATCTTGTTGTTGAGATTGATGCAACCGCAGTACCACCAGTTCCTCCATAGTTAGTTCCTGCTGTTCCTACTGCCATTTAAATTCTCCTAATTGTTATAAATTTCATAATGTATTAACCTCCACCGTCTACGCCGTCACCACCAGCACCACCATTACCACCCCATGCACCTATTCTACTACTAGCGTGACCAATTACAATATTTCTAGCTGCGATAAAATTAATGCCACCTGCACCGCCTCCGCCGCCTCCGCCGCCACCCGATAGGGAAGAAGCCCCACCTAAACCACCATTACCACCAGCACCACCACCTCTTAATGTTGGTTTATGATTTGCTTCGGTAAATGGTGTTGAAACATAATTTCCAAAAGTACCATATCCACTACCTGCTCCCATTCCACCAGTGCCTTTCGCACCAGCAGAACCACCTGATCCACCACTAGCATCACCACCATTCGTACCAGTGCCACCAAGATTGTAAATAACTCCATATCCCGTTCCGTCTCCGAGTGTTAGTGTTCCGCTGACAAATAATCTAAATCCATTTGTATAAAAAATTGAATTACCTATTAGTGTTAAATCATTAAAATAACAATCCTTTATCATCCAAAATCTACCATTACTTGCACGGTAAACAGCACCATCAATATCAGTCAGACCCAATCTATCAAAAATATGACCACCATTTAAATCGGTAGTCAAACCACCACTATTAACAACTCCTGTTATTCCATTGGGGCCTGTTGTTGCAGTTGCTGTACCTGTTCCACTTATAGATATACTACCAAATTCTCCAGTTCCAAATAATCTTGTTTTTTCAATTAAATAATCAGTACCCTGAATCGTTCCATCGGGTTTCATTGATAACGTATGTGTATCTTGTCCACTACCATCTCTATGGATAAAATCAAGTGAACCAGTTGCCATTTGTAATCTTGTTAAATTATTTGCAGTTTGTCCAATTGTCCAAACACCAGCAGTCATAGAACCATGAGTTGTACCACCATCTATAAATTCCATAGATGCATTTGTTATTTTTACGTGTTCACTTGCCTGTAATCCTACGTAAACCTCCGAACCAAACTCTGCAGTGGTGTTACTTGCATGACCAGCATATATTTTAAGTCCATCAGAGGTTATAGTTGCTTTATTTGTGTTACTGTCATAAATTGTTACTCCATTAGTTGGACTCAATACAATTGCATCATCGGTAGCACCATTATCACCACCAAGAGTAACAACACCGCTACTATTAATGTTTACTCGTTTTGCTGGTGAAACTGCTCCATCATACATATCAATAGCAGTATCGCTAATTTCGGTTCTTGCCTGTCCATTTCTTCCTAATTGAATTGATGTTCCGTAATCAGCCAGTACAGTATTACCACTATCTCTCAATGACATACCATCAGAATCAATTACAACTCGTGTTTCTAAGGTATCTAATGAACCTGTTCTTGCGTTCACAGATGCTGAATGAGCTGCCAAATTAGAATTTACAGAATTAGCTGTAGAATCATCTGTAAAACCACTATCGTTATTTATATCTGATATATCAATATCACTTGGATTACTTATATTGATAGTACCAGTAACCGTTACTGAACTACCATCCCATTGTAGTTTATTACCACCTGAATTACCTACTAAAAATTTACCTGTACCATCTACGAAGAAACCCGTTCCACTATTATATGCAGTTGGTAATGTTGCACCCATAGCTATCTTTGGTGTGCCCGTAGAATCAATTTTAATTTTATTAGTACCTGTAGTGGTTATACTTAATTCAGTAGGATTCATGGTTAATGTACTACTACCATCCCAACTGATTTTATCTTTTAAGCTGAAATGTCCACTTGAACTAACAAAGAAGGCGGTAGCAGAGTTATTATAAGTTCCTATTCCACCTACAAATATTTTATCAGGTGTCATTTCTAATCCACCGATAGAACCACTTGTTGCAGTTATCGCACCTTTGAGGAAGATATTCTCACTAACCATTCCAAAACCAGGAGTTTTATTTCCTTTAAATAATTCATTACCTATTCGAGTATTAACAAGGCCGCCCAAATCACCTATTCTTGTTTTTAATTTTGTATCATAAATTCCACTACCAGTTCTTTCATGGAAATCCATATAGGGTGTTGTAGCATCACCAGGATTTGCATTTAACAACATATAACCAGTTCCTGCAGAAGTAGCTCCCGTTCCACTAAGATATCTACCAGTACTTACCAATACCTGTCCTGCTTTATATGCTTCTGCTGGTGAAACCAATCCCATTAAAAATGCAACATCAGGATCCACTTTCTCTATATTTGAATTATCTGAGTGTGTCGCTTTAGCTGTACCATTCGTTCCTCGAACAACTTGAAGTTTATTTGTTACACTACCTGTAACTTGCATTATTTCACTATCGATACGAATAGTTGAGTGTACTAAATCTAATCCCGATGGACTTTCATCTTGAACTGTTAATTCAGTTTCAGATTTTGTTGTGATGGGTTCTGTGATTGTGGTTACGACTGAGAATGCAGAACCTGTAGCCGTTCCACCAAAACTACGAGTAACGTGTAAGATACCAGAAAAGTCATTATCAGAATCAACATCACTACGACTTTGTGAAAATACTTTCATAAATTCTTTAGTGAATCCAGTACCATCTACTTTCTTCGCAAATATAATTTCATCTTTTACAAATCCACTAACATTATCACAAAATAATTCAGTATCAGTTGCAGATGCCGAACCAGATAAAACCGTAGAGTTCGCAACCCATAACTGACCACCGACTGCATTTACAGTTTCTTTTTCAAATACAGCAGTTCTTAGTGTACCTCGTATCCTAGCATTTTCAAATTCAGCAGTTCCGTTTGCATTTACTCCACTAAACGTTCCAGCACTTATTCTCCAACCTGTTGTACCTGTTACAAAATTAGAAGTTCTGATTTCTCCATCATCTGCGTTTATAAGTAAATTACTACTTGACATAATATTATTGGTAAAAGTAAATCCTGCAATCCGATTTGTATCTCCTAATCGGAATATAGTATCACCATTTGAAATTCCTTTAAGTCCCCAATTAGTAGAAGTGGTGTGATATATTTGTACACGATTATTATCATCTTCTCTAATTTCAATAATTGGTGTTGAATTATCCGCATCAAGTATAATACCTTTATTGGAAGCGTTAACACTTGAAAGTGTATCACCTGTTATATCCCAATTTGCAACTCTACCACCAGTAAATAATACATCTGAACCTGTGATTTGTCCACTATCTTTTAATATTAAATTATTGTTTGAACTACTAATAGTAGAACCACCTAATCCGAATCCACCTATTTCACCAGATGTTGCTTTAATAGCTCCTTCTGATGTTACACTAAATGGTGCACTTGCAAATGTTGCATGTCCTAATTGTATACCTGTATCAGCGTCTGCAAGAAATATTGAATTACCACTACCCATAGAAAGAGATTTATCAGTTGTATTCAATACAAAATCAGTTGCAGCCAAATTATCAGAATTGATAGTAAATCCACCAATAGTACCACCAGCTTCTGCTGTAATAGTACCTTGCATCACCACATCACCATCGGGTTGTAAATGGAAATTACTTGAACTAATCTCTATCTGTTGATTACTACCACTAAGGAATTGTGTTGAACTACCTAAAAAGAATGTATCAGTTACAACTTCAAAAATACTTGGACTAGTTCTAAATCTCAAATATCTATCAACTGAACCATGTGCATCCACCATCTCTAATCCAACACCCTCATAACTTTCGGTTGTATGTAAAAGTTGAGTTCCATCGGCACGACTTCCACTTAATGAACCACTAAATATCATAAATCCACCACTACCACTTGATATCGTAGCTTCAAATCCTTCATATCCAATAGAACGTAAATAGGCTGAACCACCGTGTATTTCGATACCTTGACCTTGTAAGTTTCCAAGATACATAGAACCACTCAATAAGTTATTATCACCTTGTATAACTTGTGGTGCTCCTACAATTCTAAAGTTTTCTAAAAATCCAAATGAATCCGCAATCTTTCCATCCACGTCATAAAACTCAACCAAAAAGTCCATTTTTGCAGGACGTTTGTGCATAAAGGGTAGTGGAACTATAGTTCTAAAATAATCAGGACTAAAATTTGTTTCCTCAGTAGGTTTTATACTAACATCTTTTATAACCCATTGACCTGCAGTTGCAACAAATTTTAACTGAGCACTTGGGAAGTGTTTAGGAGCACTTTTGAAAATTTGATAAACTCCCTTTTGTTCACCCTCATCTGTTGCAGGGCCATCAGGAATACTAACCTTTCCAAGATAAATGTCTTCACCTATATCTCCTGTTCCGTCTTTTGCTCGAGAACCACTTAAAAATACCTTTAGTTCTGCTCTATCTATTATTTTTGTTGATTCGGAACCACCCGTTGTAACCGTAACTTTCTTTGGTTGTTTTATATAATAGGAATCAAACCCTACTGCATAAGAAATGTTTCGTTCGAGTTGGTAAGATGCTGTAGTGAAAAACTCAACTTCTTCATCTACTTCGTAGTTAGAACCACTCATCAATACACCATCAACTAAATAATCATCATTTTGATTTATGACACTATTTGAAGAAGATGCCCAATAATCAGATATAACAGAACCAGTATAAAAATATCCAACATTTGTAAATCCATCAACACTAAATGGATCAATTAAAATTTCTGGTGATTCTATAGGTGAATCATATAACAATTCAAAATCAGTTAAACCACCTCTTATCTTTCCATATATCTTTACTCTAAAAATATCACCACTAAATGTTCTCATATTTATAATCGAGAAATCAGCATAACTTCTAAGATAAGTTGAGGTTAATTTTTTCTCAGGTGTCGGTACAATTGACATTGTAACATTATTATTTGGTAACATACTAACGGTTTCTCTACGAATCGTAGAATTTGCTGCTTCCTGACTTATACTTCCTGATTCATTCCAACCATAATATTTTATATTAGCGTTTCCACCCGCTTCTTCTTCTTTTGGTATTCTCGATGGATCTGTCACCTCTCCCCATAACCAAGTCGCTCCTGTTTCATCTATATGTGGTGTATCTGGTTGTGGAGGTTGTACATCTTTCGGTTCCAAAGACTCTATTGTTTTACCAGTAGGTTGAAGGTTTGGCCATACTTCCCAATCGGTAAAGTTTGGATCTTTAAAACCAGTTTTATTGTCACTTTGTGGAGATGAGTGTACCTCTGCAACAAAAGGTGTTTCAGGTATTATCGTGGTAGAATTTAATACTTCTTGAATTCTTGTTACGTAGGTGGAATCTACTGTTATTCGTGAATTACTACCAATAAAGTATGTAGACTCATCTACTTGAGGTGACTCTATCTTTAATTTACCACCAACAAAAGCACTCGTTAATTTATCTTGTACATTCTCTGGAGAAGATTCTAATCCTTGTATTGTAATTGTATGTGTGGGTGTTTCTGGAGAAGCACGTCTTGATACACGACCTAAAGCTAAAACAGTAGGTTGGTTAATACTTATTCGTTTGTTTTCTCGTTTGTTTTTGAACGTATCTAAAAATTTACCAGGTCTGTCCTCTCCTGTAAAAGTAACAGCTGGATTTTTATCATCTAAGTCATCATCAAATTCTTTTGGATTAATCGGAGTACCTGGTGTGGTTGCAGTAACGGTTACACTACCTGTTATAAAATATGATGCAGATGCTGGTAGTTCGTCTATAAATGCTTTAGTTATTTCTCTGGCACGAATTTTAGGCTGTTTGTAAAAAAATATTGGTTGAGTGTTTACTTGAGTAGTGTTAATTGAAATCGGTCTTGAGTATCTTACATTATAGACACCGTGCCATTCATTTGGAACATCAACTCGTTCTGTATGTGCCTCACCAACAATATGTAAAAATCCACTACCAGGTGCATTAGTATCGTATACCTCAATTGAGATTCTTCTCATATTACCTTCAAGATATTCTCGAACGGGTTCATGATATATAGAGTTTCCAGCAGAATCAACTATATCAATTTGTAATTCTGTAAAATTTAATAATTTTTCTGAACCCGCGATAAGGAATGAATTTTTACCTACTTGTAATGGATCAGGAAATTCTGTGATATTGAAAAAATTAGAATTTAAACCCTCTTCTTCAAAATATACATCTATATCGGCTAAACCTTGTAGTTCATTAAACCTTTTTGTGATTGGCATCTATTGCTCCAAATAAAATATATCTATTGAATATAAATATTGAAAATATAAAAATTCAATAGTTATTTATGTATATGAAATGTGTATAAAGGGTGTAAAATGAAAAAAAGATATAATTTCACTTTAGATGAGGATTTGATGGATTGGTTCAAAGGGCATGCAAAGAAAAACAGAACAAAATGTTCTGCTATTCTTAATCAACACTTATATAAATTATTTACGGAAAATAATAAAAAACCGAGAAATGTAATTACATCAGTCCCTACTAAATTTGACTGAACTACTACCAGATACTTTCTTAATCTCTAATAACGTATCTACAAAATCTCTCATTGATTCTATATGAGAAACCACAAAAGTAAATTGAAACTGACTTTTTAAATATTGAAATAATTGTGCAACCGAGTTTAGGTTCTCATTATCCATAGTTCCCCAACCCTCATCTATAGCAAGAAAGTTACTTCTCGGTAGATTACTTACATTCATTAATCCTACACGAATAGCAAGTGATGATATGAATCTCTCCATACCACTACTTAATTCTAAAGGCCATACTCTATCATCATCATACACGATATGAGTATCAATTACCTTACCATCCATGTTAAACAATACATTAAAATCAACTATCTGTGCCAAGATATCATTTACAGCACCCTCTACAGTCGGTAATGATTTACTGATTAAATCATATGGTACACCATCTCGTTTGATTGCCTCAAGTAAGTATTGATATGCCTGATGTGAATCTTCAAGTTCTTCTACTTTAGTAATATTGTCATTGATTTGATTTTCTTTTGTTTTTAATACTTGAATGTCGCCGTGAAGTGTAGTTAATTTATCACTAACAACATCTAATTGATAATCTAAATCATCACTATTATTTTGTAATTTATCAATCTCAACTTCTACTTGTTGATTAAATATAACATTTTGTTCTTGTGATTTTGATTTTTCTATGTTAGTCGTAATTAAATTTAATTGTGTAGTTATATTTTTTTGTTTTTCTTTATTTAATTGTATGTTAGATGTTATATTATCTTGATAACGTTGTTTGTCATTTAATTTATTTTCCAAATCATCTAAATCTTTTTTGAACGCACGAACTTTAAATTGTTTTTGTATTCGTTCTTCCATCTTCTGTTTCTTTTGAACATATCTCTGTGCAAGTGATTTATCTTTATCAAGGTTTTTTTGAGTTTCAATTGCATCTAAAGTAAACGGATTTGTCATACAATCATTACAATCCTCATCATAAGTTAAATTACCAAGTTTTTCAATCTTATCTAATTTACTACGAACTTCTATCTTTAACTTATCAATTTCTACTTGAAACAAATCTCGTTCTTCTTCAAGCTTTTCTAATTCATAATACTTTTCTTCTATATTATCCTTTTTATAAACTTCAATCTTACTTTCTATTTCCTTTGATGCTCTATCAAAATCAAATTGTTCCATTTCATATTCTGAAAGTTTATTCTTGACTTGTTCATATAATTGTTGTAACTTCTTATGTTCTGTTTCAAGAGTTTCAATTGATTGTAAACTATCGTCTACGTGTTTCAATCGTTTAGTCTGTTCCTTTATCTCAGATTGTACAGACTTTATTTCCTTTTTTAATCCTCTTTCGTCCTTTTTAAAATCTTTTTTCTTACCTTCAAGTAAAATTAAATCATTAGTTATTTGTGCCAACTCACTATCGTAATCAGATTTTTTAAAATCATTCAAAAGTGTATTTACTTCTTTAATATCATCAGCTGCCTGAGTATATAGTGTATCAAATATCTTCAATCCCATAAACTGAGATAATAATTCTTTACGTTCTTTTTGTGTTTTATCAATAAACACGGTAGAATTGTTCTGACTACTCATTGAAGTTAATATGAAATCGTCATATCCACCAATCACTTTTCTTATATTAACTTGTGTAGTTCTTCTTTGGTCTCCATTCAATGATATTTTATCACCACTATCATCAATTAACCAAAAGTCTACATCTACCTTAACGTGACCAGTTCTAAGATTCTTTTTACCTCTTCTCTCAATAAAATAATTTACTCCATCAATTTCAAAGTTTACTTTACAATATAAAGTAGATTTTGAATTATTAATAATGTTATCTGCTTTATATGCCCGACTACAAGTATCAAATAAACAAAAACTCAAAGCATCTAATAATGCTGATTTACCTGTAGCATTTGGTGCAAATAATCCAATAATACCATTTAGTTTAGTAAAATCAACTACATTGTTTTCTCCATAACTAAACATATTATCAAATTCAAATCTCTTTAACTTCCAATGTACATTTCTTTGAATATCTGCTTCTGGTATAACACTATTTAGGTCTGTTAAAATATCTTTAATCTTAATCATAGTATCATCATCAACAATATAATTGTTTTTCAAATACTCACTAATTAAATCATACTGATAATCGGGATTGTTAACATCTCCAATGTTTATTTTATTATCACGAATCTTTTCTTTTGATAATCCATCTACTCGTGTGATAACTGATTCTTGAATTTTTGCCATTTTCTGAACTTTAGTCATCAACCTTTTCAATTGAGCAGGTTTCGTATTACTTACTCGTACACGAACTCTTGGTTTATTTGGTAAATCACTTAAATCAGGTAATTTTCCATCTTGAATATCAATTGTATAATATCCGAAATCATTATGTATCTCTTTATATTCGGATTTAAGAGTTTCCATATCCCATAGTAAATAACCCTTACCGATATCCTCACCATGATTCTGTTGAACTAATGAACCACAATAAGAAATGGTTTCTTCTTTATTTAAATGTTGTCTTTTATGTATATCACCAAGTAATCCTAAATCATATCCCTTAAACATACTCATTTTTACTTTACTTGGTAACTTGAATCCTAAATCGGTTTCACTTCTATCTACCGTACCATGAAACAATACAACTTTCTTCCTATCACCAGGTACATCTTTAGCTTTGATATAATCTTTTTCGTTATCCCATACATCCCATACGATAAAATCTGTATCAGCACAAGTATATATTCCTGTTCGTTTTAGATAATGTAGATTAGGGTGATTTAGGTTTTCTACGATTGGTGTTAAACAATCCATTCTGTTTAGATTATTTAAATTACAATCGTGATTACCAGCGATAATAATTGTAGGAACAATATCAGATAAGTTTTTGAATAATCGAGACAATTGATCAATTAACTCTGGTGACATTTCGGTTTTACTGTGTGCAATATCTCCACCGATATATGCAACTGCATTATCTGGATTGTTTTTTACCTCTTCGTATAAACCATTGAATACTTCTTCGTATTCTCTATGTCGTTTCAGATTACGAATTTGTATATCTGATATGTGGTGTATGTGTTTAAGTTTCCTAAACGGAACCTTTATTTTTTCTTGTATCAAGAATACTCCTTGAGTATTTTTTTCACTTTGGGTAACTTTTTCTCTGCAACCGTAACGTCCCAAGCAAAAATTTCTCCATTTTTCTTATAATAACTATCTTGGACAATTCCCAAAAAGTCTTTTATTTTTTGATATGCCTCAGAGTCGGTAATATGTACTTTATAGTATCCCTCACCGAACTCCCATATATCTCTTTTATGTATTCCCATATAACTTCATCCTCATAAGTTCTTTAAAATTAACTCTCTGAGAATTAAATAGTTCGGAAACCATTTTTTCGTACCCGAGTTCACTCGGATCCTTACCTTTAAGTTTTACGAAACGTACATCAATACCCATATTCATAAAGTCATTGGCCATTTTCAAAGAGTCGTTAAACGCGTCTTCGTCTAAGGATATAATTATATGACTTACCTTTTTTTCTATTATTTTTTTATAAAGTTTAGGAAGTATGGTTTTTCCAAATAATGGAATTGAGTTATTTTTAATTGCCATAGCATCAAACACACCCTCACAAAGAATTATCGGTTCATTCCAATTCACATATAGGTCAAAACCAATTATATCTTTTGATATGGGTGGATTTTTGTATTTCATACCACCACTATAAAAATCTCTACCTACAAAATAATTCAATATACCATCTGAATCATAACTTGGTACTATGATTCTATTTTGATATAATCCCTCAGTACAATATCCTATATTATATCTGAGTATATCTTGTTCTGTTAAACCTCTATTGAATAAGAATCTTAATGCATGTAACTGAAATACTGATTCACTTTCATCAAAATATTTTATTTCCTTTGGTAATGATAATACCTGAGTAGTATTGGTCTTTTTCTCTGAGGAATAAAATGTACCGCCAACTACTTCATTCAATTCTTTAAATACCGACCTATCCGCACCTACTTGTTTCAATAATTGAAATAAACTATGTCCACCTTGATTACTTACCCAACAATGCCATTTACCCGTTTGGATATTGACTTGTAGTTTTGGTTTGTGGTGTGTGACGAATGGACTCCAATACATATATTCATTTTGTTTTCGAAGACTTTGACCTTTGGAGTTCAATGCTTTGTCTAATATTGGTATTACTAAATGACTCATAACTTCTCTATATATTCAAACAATAAAGGTGTGATAACTTCGTGGTCATATATGTTTGGATGCTCCATACGATAATTTCTATCATAGGTTTGTATGTATTCTTTCCAACTCACAATATCATTTGGGAATTTAAAATAATTAATATCTTTTGTATTGAAATCTTTAAAATTAGGATTCTTATAAACTTCACCATTTCTGTTATATAACTTAACATCACTCAACATAGTGGAACAGAAAAACACATCAATATTATGTTTTTCACAATAACTTTGAAACATATCAAGTTTTCTATTTAATTGTTTTATTTCTTCTACCTCATCATAAAAATATTTGTAAAATATTTCAAAGTAAGATGATATATCTCTTTCTCTAACCCATTTTGTTAAATTAGTAAGTTCTAAAAAACGTTTTATTATATTTGGTACTCTAGCACTTAAACTATTTGGATTAATTGTCATTACGTATTGTTGAGCCAAAGTACTGAATACCTCAAATCTTGACAATTCTGTTAAACCAACCATCATTAGGACTTTTTTATCAATTGGTTTATTTTCTGAAATCCAATTATACAATACTCTCAGTATGTAATTATTAGATACACCACCCAAAGATAAATTAACTTCTTCACAACCTAACTTATCAGACAATAACTTAGAAAATCTATACTCATTCTCGACTTCACCCGGTAGTTGTTTAAAAGTAACTCTATTTGGATTATCATAATCAAAGGGTTTCACACCAAAACTACATGCACCAAGTACAAAGTAATCATATTGTTTCATTTAATCAACTCTACAAAATCCTCTAATTGTAATACAGCATATGTCTTACTTCTATTTCGTTTAAACACTAATACAGGTTTACCCTTTTCACTATTGGATTCTGCCTGTTCTAATGCACTCCATATATTTAGTTTTTCTTGATTTTTACATTCAAATGCATATGGTATAAGTTTACGTGCGGCAGGTGATAATTGAATATCTTCACCACTTTCTCCCATCGTGGTGGATTTAACATCATCTTCTTCTAACGTGTCTTTAAATGCTTCGAGAAGAATATCTCGTACGTTATTTTGTAACCTTTTACCTTTATTCTTGGCGGAACGTGTTTTCATAATAATATATATAACCTTAAAAACTCAAAATTAAAACTTATTTTTCCAAAATCTCCGATATTGTTGATTGGCCCAATTCTCAGCCTTTCTTTCCCATTTATTATGTAAATATCTGTCTTTACCTCGTAAATCAGCCATATTACTTGCCTGATTATATTTCTTTAAAAACTTTTTTACACCATATCTCTTTCTTTGAACTGCGTGGTGGATTTCGTGTAATACTGAAACGATAAATTCCTCTACACTTGGGTAACTTCTTTTCAAATATATAATATCTTTATCGAAATCATAGTCACCATCATTAGAACTACCGAATTTAACTTTGGATTTTAATCCGTAGTATTTTACCAATTCAGATGCTATGTATTGAAAGTCTGCCCGTTCATTTAACTGATAGATTTCTTTTAAACTGACCACTTTTTGATTCCTGTAAATAACACTTTACTAATTTTTTTACCATATTCTTTATCACTTGGATAATGTGCTTTAGCAACTATTCTTGAATGTGCTATATCTTCACCAACTCTACGATATTCAGTTGCATTTTCAGGATTGAATCTTGATAATATTTCACCAAATAAATATCCTTGTACTGCATGACCACTTGGGTAACTTGGTGTTTTCATACTTTCAAGTTCAACACCATTTAAATCCATATTGTAAAACTTTGCTACTTGATAAGGTCTTGGACGATTATACTGATATTTTAACTTATATATAAACTTACCACTTTCTTTTTTTATTTGAGTTAAATATTCATCTGATATATTAACTTCAAACTTTTCTATCAATGGTTTAAATGCCTCTACTATATCATCACCATCATTAACAACCATTTTATCTAATTTTAGTACTTCTAATTTTTTTAGTTCGTCTAAAGTTTGTTTACTATCATTTTCTGGTGGACTAATCATAGGTAAGATTAAATCATTATGAAAGAGCTCAGTAACTTTGTCCATCTTTTTTTGATGTTTTGGTTTTACTGTATCAGTATAAACCATTGTTTTTAATTCAAGTAAATCTTTTAACTTAATCATTACATTCCTCACACATACAATTTTCTAAATCTGATGGTAGTTTTGTTCTTGTTATTTCATTTCCGTCTTTATCTTTTATGATTAAATCAGAAGTTTTTTTAACCATTATGTCTTCTACAGTTAAATTGTCTATATGACATCCACAATGATTACACACCTTTGTAATAGTTTGATTTCCATTAGAAGACAAGTGTAATCTAATCACCTACGAAATCCCATTTGTTGTGGTTTATCAGTCTGTTTTGCCAACCATTTTTTATGTTGTTTAGCTGTTCTACCTTCAGTAGCCCATTTTTCGTTTAGGGCCGCTCTTTTCTTTTTTCTATTTTTAGCATCTTTACTTGGCATCCTTACCACCCATTACTTTCTCAACACCAGCTATTCCAAAACAACCAAGTGTTATATATAAAAAACTATTATAAACAAAATCATTTATAGGTAAATCTAAACCCATATAACCAGTAACTAAATCTACTGCACTATACATACCCATAATTGTAAATGATAAAAATCCTATAATTGTTTTTTCATTAAACTCATTTTCATCTTTAAAAATATCTTTGAAGGCCACATTGTTTCTCCGTTACCATTTACGACAAGACCAATACCTTGCCTTATGTCTTGGCCCAGGATTATCACAATTGTGTCTTGCTCTGAAGTTAGCTCTTGCCTTTGGATTGGATTTTCTGATTCTCATAGTTTTACCTTTAGCAGAACTACCTCCATGTCCAAAGTTTACCTTTACAACATTACCTTTCGGATTTTTTACATAAACTTTAAATTTTTTCACATCACCTTGCATAATCTTACCGAGCTTTACATCTCTTCCTTGATATTCTGCCTCGGTTATATTATCTTCAATCTTGAATGTGATTCCACCATATTCACCAATATTATTTTCCCAATATATTTCATTTAAACCTACCCAAGTAGTACCACGAATTCCTTCTTTCTTTACACAATTAGGATACATCTTACCGAACATCTTCTTCATACCTTTTTTCTCGTATCCTTTCCAACAGGCCTCACATAGACATTTAAACTCTTTTAATTTCTTGTCTTCTTTACCAGTTCCACCGGGCGATTTTAGTTTATACTTCGGATCAACTGCAGAAGTAGTATAACCACAAGACTCTACAGATTCTTTCTTTTTCTTTTTCTTACCCTTTTCTTCATATCCACTTGCGAAAGCTGCTCGTCTCTGAGCATCACTAGCGAATCCTTCTTTCTTTTTAGATTTATTACCCCAATTTGCTGCACCTACTTTACGACACTTAACAAGAGCTCCACTTGCATAGGCTGAAGGCCATACATCATATCTTGCTTTGACCTTATGATAACAAGCATCTTTTTTTCCAGCGGCTTCATCGAATTGTTCTTCTGTAAGAACTTTTCCTACCAACTCTTCTAACTTTAAACTCATTACTCTCTCCTACTTCTTAGGTTTCGTGGATACTCTGATTGGAGCTTTACCTTGTCCTGCAGATTTCTTACCACCTCTATTAGCTTGATTTTGTGCTGCTCTTTTTCTTCGAGTTGCACTGGCTTTTTGTTTTTTACTCATGTTTGCGGCTTTACTCTTAGGAACACATTTAGCATATGCCCTCTTATCACCACTTGTACCACAAGGTGGATGTCCACCGCCTTTTTTCTTTTTACCGATATTCACCCATTTATCAGTAAACCATTTTCTTAAATTTTCGTTTGCAATATTACCACACTCTACACAAATATTATCTCTAATTTTTTGTGCCTGTTCTGATGTAATACCAAGACTTTCACCTAAAGCCTTCTTAACCATATTTTTTTCTTTCGATGATAATCTATCTTTCTTTTTTCCGATTTCTCTCGGTTCATCTATATTAAATGTTTTCATAATTTATCTCGGTGGTTTTAAATCCCAAGGCCCCCAATGTCCTGACCTTATCATTTTTAACCCCATTTGTTCTGAGGTATATTTATAAATTTTATGTGGTTTAACAGGTATATTACCTAATTCATAATATCTCTTTTTGGATATCTTGATATCTTTACCATTACTATAATCTAATACAAGATTTCCCTTTTCTATCCAGCAATGTCCGAATGGTTTTCCATCTCTTGGTAAAATACCAACACCGTGAACTAATCGATAAGAATCATCCTTACCAATCATCCATCTACCATTTGCTGAATAACAATCACCTGCCATCTTATTTTCCTGTTTTAAATAAATATAAAGTTTTTTTTATTTCCAATCCCACAACTTTATTAAATTATAAGTAATTCCAAAACCCCATATCGGTTCAGTCAAACCTGTAATTGAGTTATAAGTAACACCCAACATTGGCCCAAAAGATAATTGATTTCTTGGTGGTTTTAGTTTTATACTTTCACTTTTACCACCTCTAATTCTAAGGTTTAAAAATTCATTATCTGGATAGATAGCTCTAAATTCATATCTATCTAATTGTTCTATTTCAGGTGGGCCAAAGTTCAACTCACCCTCAAAATCTGCTATTGTTTCTGATTGTACAATTTTATTATCTTTTATTCTCAAACCAGTTCGACCAAAAACCTTGACATAATTATCTTGTGTTCCAAACTCTTTCAAAAATGGTACTGTAGAAGATTCAAAACTTAACAAGTCTAACCTCATAACTTCTAAGGTATCTTTTAAATTTTGTATTCTTTGTTCATACTCCTTACTCCAACGAACAATTTTATATAAATCTTTAGAAAGAGTCTTTAATTGTTCCGTATGTGTATCATTATCAACTTGAAGTTGTTTCGTAACTGAAGATAGACTATCGATTGATACATCATTAGCAACAATCAATTGTTCTTGACGTTCACTATCTTCAACTAAGAATTCCATTTCTTGTTTTGCATAATAGTAACGAACAGTAAATATTGTGATAACAAATATGACATTAATTACAATACTTAATAACATTGATTTTGTCATTTTAAATACTTACTCATCTTTGAGTTTTTAATTTTATCGATTACTTTATTAACATCATCTAATTTATTTTCAAGTGATGTTATTTGTTTATTCAAACTGTCAACCTTTGATGTCACATCTG